>CEUL01146727.1_pt1 | contig 107054 bp, 98 predicted proteins | sample 427021 | NCBI WGS metagenome assembly CEUL01 (sample SAMEA2622800, study PRJEB7988) | marine metagenome | isolation source: saline water (ENVO:00002010), including | reverse complement strand
GCGCGCCTGAAAAGCGTGAGGTCACCGGATCGACGCCGGTCCCGACCACGCTAAGAAGTCAGGGGTACAAGCCCCTGACTTCTAGTAATTTTAGGCTCCTCCCAGGGGATTCTTTATCGAGGATCGAGTGACGCCATCTTCTTTTGCTGCCGCAGCGACCGCAGAGGAAACTGCTGGCACTACGGAACGGTCAAACGCTGTGGGAATAATTAAGTCAGGTGCAAGGTCATCACTTGAAACAGCAGCAGCAATAGCTGAGGCCGCCGCAATCTTCATTCCTTCCGTAATGTCCGCGGCTGATGCGTCAAAGGCACCGCGAAAGATTCCCGGAAATGCGAGAACGTTGTTGATCTGGTTCGGATAGTCACTACGACCCGTGGCCACCACAGCGGCAATATCGCCTATCTCCTCGGGAAGGATTTCGGGATCAGGATTAGCCATTGCAAACACAATGGGTTTGTCAGCCATCGCTGCGACGTCATCTCGCGTGATAAGGCCAGGGCCGCTAAGACCCATGAAGACATCGGCTCCAGCCATTGCTTCGGCGACCGTTCCGGAAATCTGATCCCTATTTGTATTCTCAGCGATCCATTCTTTGGCGGTATTCATATCTTCTCGACCGGGATAAATGGTGCCCTTTCGGTCACACACAACCACATCGCCGATCCCTCGACCTAAGAGGATTTTTGCGCAAGCAACACCAGCGGCGCCTGCCCCCAAAATCACGCAACGTAGGTCTTTAAACTCTTTACCAGTAATACGAACCGCGTTTTCCAATGCAGCTAACGCGACAACTGCTGTGCCGTGTTGATCATCGTGAAAGACCGGTATATCAAGGGCTTCACGTAGACGTGCCTCAACTTCAAAAGCACCAGGGGCTGCTATATCTTCTAAATTAATACCCCCAAAGGTTGGGGCTAACCGAATCACTGTTTCAATTATTTCTTCGGGTGTATCCACATCCAAACAAATCGGGAATGCATCCACGTCAGCGAATTCTTTGAACAGAAGAGCTTTACCTTCCATCACCGGCATGGCCGCCGCTGGCCCAATATCACCCAGTCCAAGCACAGCAGTACCGTCGCTGACGATCGCTACCGTATTTTTTCGGATAGTTAATTCATGCGATGCTGCTTCATCATGATGAATCGCCATACAGACCCGGGCAACTCCGGGTGTGTATGCCATCGATAAATCATCAGCGTCTCGCAAAGGAATCCGACTGATGGTTTCAAGTTTCCCTCCCTCATGGATCTTGAAGGTTCTGTCAACTGCGCTAATAACCTTGACTCCTTCGAGCCCATCGACTGCCTCACAGATGTCTTCGACGTGAGCTTCGCTAGCTGCGTCAACAACTACTTCTTCACGTAACGATCCACCGGTTACGGTAAACCCTCTAAGGCTTCGAATATTTCCACCGACGTCACCAATCGCCGTACACAGTCGTCCAAGGGTGCCTGGTTCATGAGCAAGCTCAACTTCTAAAGTGGCCGAGAAAGCAGCTGTGGGTCGCGACATCGATTCTCCTGGTGCGGGATGCGAGCGCTCTATTGTGGCGGGAGGATCGGACTTGTCCAAACACTCCTATCGCATTTGTTTTATGGACCCTCATATTCAAAGCCCAAATCAGGTGCTGTCAAAAGTGTATGAAAGCTGATTCCAGCCTCTTTAGCGAGCTGCTCACATGTGCCACCGCGATCCACAACCGAAATAATCATCACAGGTTCTGCACCAAAGGCTCGAACTGCTTCAGCTGCTTCTAGGGGTGATACTCCCCTAGTCACAACATCTTCGGTAATAGCTACACGGTCTCCTTTACGCAGCGCGCCAGCTATCCGACCCTCAACACCGTGATCTTTTGATTCTTTTCGAACACTGAAGCTTCGAATTTCTTGGCCTCGGTCAGCAGCTATCGCTGCGACACCATAGGCAACGGGGTCAGCGCCCATGGTTAAACCGCCAAAAGCATCAATGCCGTTTACTTCACCCAAAATAATTTCCGCAATAAGTTGAATGCCTTGGGGCGTACAGACCGTTTGTTTACCATCAATAAACCAGCTGCTCTTCCGCCCTGATTTCAGAACAAAATCGCCGGTTTTCACAGCGTGAGCAAGCAGATGCTCTTTAAGTTTCACCCGTAGCGGGTCAAGTTCGCTCATTAGTCCATCCACCCCACTGTTCCATGGCCTTCAGTAACTTGCCCAATAGTCCAGGCTTCATGTCCGTTCGTGTTGGCAAGGCTCATGATCGCATCTACTTGGTCGCTAGGAACTATAAGAACCATCCCAATTCCTAGGTTGAAAACGTTTCGCATTTCTGTCTCAGACACTGGACCTTGGCTAGCGATCTCATCAAAGATTTTCGGCCGACGCCATGTTTTCACGTCTAGGCCTATATCTACTTGGTCTCCGATAACACGTTTAAGATTCCCCACAAGTCCGCCACCTGTTATATGCGCCGCGGCGTGTACTTCGTGCTGACGGAATGCACTTAGGACCGTTGGCGCATATATAACTGATGGACGCAGTAATTCGTCACCAAGTGACAACTCAGCGCCAGGCCATGCAGGTTGATCTGTAGCACCGTGATGCATCAAGACCCGTCGCGCCAAACTGTATCCATTACAACGCAAACCGGTTGAAGCAAGACCTACTAGCAAGTCGCCTTGAACAACTGATGATTCATTTGGTAAGTCAGCTCGTTCTGCTACACCAACAGCAAAGCCTGCTACGTCAAAATCGTCGTCATCCATTGAATCTGGATGTTCAGCAATTTCGCCACCTGTTAAAGCACAACCGGCAGCTATACAGCCTTCGGCAAAGCCAATGACAAGTTGTTCGATCACTTCGGGATCGACTTTCCCAACGGTTAGCTGATCTAAGAAGAACAGAGGTTCAGCTCCAGAAGTGACGATGTCATCGACACACATTGCAACTACATCGATACCAATAGTGTCGTATCTGCCCAGGTTCTTCGCTACAAGAGTTTTAGTTCCAGCTCCATCATTGCCAGATACCAATACGGGTTCTTGATATCCATCAGGGATAGCAACAATTGATCCAAACCCTCCAACGTCGCTCAAGACTTCTTTTCGAAAAGTTGATCGTGCATGCGGGATCAGCCGTTGTACGGCTTCATCTGCTTTGTCTATATCAACTCCAGAATCGGAGTAAGTGAGATCGGGACTCATTGACCAAGCTCCATTTGTGAGACCGATATGAAAGCTGATCCTTGGTCATCTTGTCGTTCTCCCAAGACATCCCTCCCTATATCATCTGGGATTTCTACGGGGTACTGGCCATTCAGGCATGCCGTACAAAATCCAGCACCCGCAGCGCCGGTAGCGTCAATCAAACGATCAAGTTCCAGATAGGCAATGGAGTTAACACCTAGGTATTCGCGGATTTCATCCATTGTTAGGTTTGCAGCCAACAGTTCTGCCTGCGTACCTGTGTCCATCCCATAAAAGCATGGCCACCTATAGGGCGGGGAAGAAATTCTTAAATGCACCTCTGCAGCTCCTGCTGCGCGGAGCATTTCAACTATCGCTCGCGTGGTGGTTCCACGAACAATCGAGTCATCAACAACGACCAGTCGCTGGCCTTCAATATTGTGCCTAATCGGGTTGAGTTTCATCTTGACTCCCAAAGCTCTCATCTCTTGGGAGGGGGCGATGAAGGTTCGGCCGATGTAGCGATTCTTAACTAGTCCATCTCGATAAGGAATGCCGCTTGCCCTGGCAAATCCCTGAGCCGCCGGGATACCAGATTCGGGTACTGGCATCACAAGATCTGCCTGGGCTGGAGCTTGATCAGCTAATTGTTCTCCCATTCGTTGTCTCGCCGAGTGCACGTTGCGTCCGTATAACACCGTGTCTGGGCGAGAAAAATATACAAATTCAAATACACACAATTTTGGGTCAGGATTGCTGAACGGTTGATGGGAAGTCCAACCAGCACTATCAATAACAATCATCTCGCCGGGGTCAACCTCACGCACAAAATGGGCGCCTACCGTGTCTAACGCTGGACTTTCAGATGCAACTACCCAGCCGTTATCTAGTCGCCCTAGACACAGAGGCCAAAATCCTTCTGGGCCTCGCGCGCCAACTAGATGATGACGGTCCATAGCTACGAAGGAAAACCCACCTTTGAGTCGCGGCAAGACACGTTCTAAAGCCCAGGGCAGTTCATTCCCTGCAGGAGCTTTGCTACTTGCGAGTTCAACAGCAACCAATTCAGCAACTAGATCACTATCACTAGTGACAGTTCCGTCGAGCATCCCGGCTTCGGCCGCAAGTTCTGCCGTGTTTACGAGATTTCCGTTATGGGCCAGAGCGAATTCGAGCTCGCCCACATCACGGTAAAAAGGTTGCGACGCTCGCCAAGAACTTGAACCTGTTGTTGAATAACGGGTGTGACCAATCGCGATATTTCCTTCTAAAGCTGCAAGTATTCGGTCATCAAAGGCACTCGAGACAAGGCCCATGTCTTTAACGACTGTGACGCTGGAACCATCACTCACTCCAATCCCAGCTGATTCTTGTCCTCGGTGTTGAAGGGCATACAGGCCGAGGTACGTCTGGTGAGCCACGGGGCGCCCTGGGGCTAGCACCCCAAAAACACCACAAGCTTCGCGTGGTTTGTTTATTTCTACTTCTGGGATTTCATCTGTCATGCGTTGACAGTTCCCTGCCCTAATGCTTCCGGTAGTTGATTTTCGGAAGCTACCGTCAAACTCTCGAGAGATACGTCAACCATGGGCCCGAACTGTAAGGATGAACCACCCGTTTCTCCGATGACCTTTGCAGTAACTCCTCTGGCGGCGGCTGTCTTTACGAAATCATCCAATTCTCTATTTTCGATTGCAACGAGAACTCGTCCTCCTGATTCGTTGAACATCGAAATATGGTTGTCATGATTCTTTATTTTGGCGCCGATGCCAGATCGAATAGCCATCTCTGCGAGTGCTACTGCAAGACCACCTTCTCCAACGTCATGAACAGCCTTCAGTCTCTGTTTCTGAACTGATTCAGCGACGAAAGCAGCAGTCCGAACAGCATGGTCAAGGTCAAATTCAGGAAGAACTCCGTCTTTGCAACAGCCGACTTCCCATGCCCATCGACTTCCCCCCATAGAAACATCTGATTCAGGTTCTTGACCTAGCACCAGCAATAGAGAATCTGGGGGTAAACCAATACCTGGTGGTGGTTCTGAGAGATCCGGATGCACACCAAGAACGCCAACAACTGGGGTTGGGGCGATATCAACCGCGTTTGTTTCGTTGTACAAGCTGACGTTGCCGCCCACTACCGGCGCATTGAACGCAATGCAGGCTTCCGACATGCCATCAACTGATTCTGAAAGTTGCCACATGATTTCTGGATGTTCAGGATTGCCAAAATTCAAACAATTGACTACCGCCAGGGGGTTCGCTCCTACGCAAGCAATGTTCATAACGGCTTCAGCAACAATCATTTTTGTGCCTTGGCGCGGATCGACGTAGCACCACCGGTGGTTGCCATCGGTAGACATCGCCAAACCCCTCCCAGTTTCTTCCCCCGTCGAGGGGTGTCTTAGCCGAAGGAGAGTCCCGTCATTTCCAGGACCTACAACTGTGTTGAGAAACAACTGATGGTCATATTGGCTGTAAACCCAAGAGGGGTCACACACTAATGCCAATAGATCTTCAACACAGTTAGCTGGGCCTTGCGAAGCATCGCGTAATCTCCGCTCAGTCAAATCATCTGGCGGCGACATAGGTCGGTTGTATTCAGGGGCATCGTCATGGAGAGTTGATGCAGGTAGTTCTGCTAAGACTTCTCCCTCAAAGCCATCCATGATTCGCAACTGTCCGTTTCCAGTTACGCGACCTATCACGCTGGCTGTTATTTCCCATTGAGCTGAGATTTCCAGAACCTTCTCAAGATGCTCGGGTTCAACGATCGCAAGCATTCTTTCTTGAGACTCAGAGGTCATTAACTCGAATGGCTCCATACCTTCTTCGCGGGAATGAATCGCCGAAACATCAACATCCATGCCTGCCCCACCTCGAGAAGCTGTTTCACTCGTCGCGCAAGTAATGCCAGCACCACCTAGGTCTTGGATCCCGCTTACTAGTCCTTCGTCGAGAAGTTCTAGACATGCTTCTAAAAGTCTTTTTTCTTCGAATGGGTCGCCCACTTGGACACTTGGGCGCTTATCGGCACCTTCCGAGTTTTCATCGAAACCCGCTGAAGCAAGGACGCTAACGCCTCCTATCCCATCTCTCCCAGTAGCGGCTCCCAACAAAATCGCTAGATTCCCGACCCCGCTTGCCTGGCCAAGTACAAGTCGTTCCGATGGGAGCACACCCATGGCAAGAACATTGACCAGCGGATTGCCTTTGTATGTTTCGTCAAAGACGATCTCGCCCCCGACCGTCGGAACACCGACACTATTGCCGTAACCAGAAACGCCGCTAATCACCCCTTCAGCGATCCATCGGCTACGAGGATCATCAAGAGGACCAAACCGAAGGGGATCCATGACAGCTATCGGTCTCGCGCCCATGGTGAAAATATCTCTCAAAATGCCACCGACTCCTGTCGCCGCGCCTTGGTACGGCTCAATGGCAGATGGGTGATTATGGCTTTCGATTCGAATCGCTACGGCGATGTCATCGCCAACATCTATTACTCCAGCATTTTCTCCTGGCCCAACAAGAACCCACGGCGCTTCAGTCGGAAGTCTTTTCAAGTGGACTTTCGAAGATTTATAAGAACAATGTTCCGACCACATGACTGAGTACATCGCCAACTCGAGATGATTCGGGTGTCGGCCAAGGAGCTCGTGAATTTGCTCGTATTCCTCATCGCTTAGGCCAAGTGCCCGATGAACTGATGCATCTTCTGGGGCGGCGCTCACGCCCCAAACCTAGCCGCGGTCCCAAAATTCTTATGGATGCCTTTCGAAGGATCATTGCCTACCGCATCGCTCGTTACTAGGTCTTAGCTAATTACAGGTAGTGCGCATGAAAAGCTTCGTCCAAAGAGCCGATCAAACCGACAGAAAAGATTGGATCAGCGCGGCTCCATCATTCGAACCTAAAAGGTCAGAAGTAGCTCTTTCAGGATGCGGCATCATGCCAACAACGTTCCCAGCTTCGTTACATATGCCAGCTATATCTTTGATTGATCCATTTGGGTTATCGGTGTACCGAAACACAATTTGTTCTTGAGTTTCTAACCTCGAAAGAATTTCAGGAGAGCACACATAATTACCTTCAAAATGATTTATGGGAATTTGCAAACAGTCTCCTACCTGGGAGCCCTTTCCTACAACATTTTGGGTTGATACGAATTCGATTTGCTGCATGGAACAAAGAAACTTCATCCCAGCATTTTTCTGCAAGGCTCCGGGCAAGAGACCCGCTTCGGTTAACACTTGAAATCCGTTACAGATACCTAGTACCGGACCACCTGCTAAAGCGAAATCGGACACTGCTTCCATAACTGGGGAGAACCTTGCGATAGCACCACATCGCAAGTAGTCACCGTGTGCGAACCCTCCTGGTATCACTATCGCATCAACGTTCTTTATCGATGAATCACTGTGCCAAAGGATCTCAGCTTCGCCGCCAAGCGCCCGGACCGCATCGATAGTGTCAAATTCGCAGTTGGTGCCTGGAAAACGAATGACGCCCACGCGCTGGGTCATGTCTCTAGCACTTCCACCGCTGCATCCTCGATCACAGGGTTTGTTAGAAAGCGATTACACATATCTTCAACAAGCGATCGTGCTGCATCGGCAGATTCCGCTTCTACTTCGAAGCGAATTAACTTGCCGACACGAACGTTACGGGTCATTTCAAAGCCCAATGCGGGCAACGACCGTTCAATTGTTGATCCTTCAGGATTCGCAATCCCGTCACGCGGTGAGACTTCTATCTTTGCTTCGAACTGCATCAGCTTTGCCCTATCCACTGTGTGAATGATTCGCCCGTAATTCGTTCATAAGCAGTGACGTAGCGATCACGGGTCGCATCTACAGTCTCACTCGAAAGAGGTGGCGGTGGCGGTGACTTGTCCCAACCAGTGGCCTCAGTAGCATCTCGAACTGGTTGCTTGTCAAGAGAAACCGGTGTTGCACCCGGGTCCCAATTTTCCGCGGGCCAAAATCTTGACGAGTCTGGTGTCAGCAGTTCATCTGCTATCACCATCTGCCCATCAACAATGCCCAACTCGAACTTGGTATCCGCGATGATGACACCGTTTTCTGCGGCATGTTCAGATGCTCGCCTATACGCCTCAACAGAGATTGATCGCGCCGTGGCAGCCAAGTCGGCCCCCACGATATTTACAGCTTCTTCATAACTGATATTGATGTCATGGCCTTCCGTAGCTTTGGTTGAAGGAGTAAACACCGGCTCTGGCAATTGTTGTGCTTCTAGCAAACCGCTGGGCAGAGTGGAGCCATGCATCGTCCCAGATGTCTGATATTCCTTCCACGCGGACCCAGTTATATAGCCGCGCACTATGCATTCGAGGGGCAACATTTCTGCTTTCCGGACCAGCAGAGCTCGACCATCCCATTCTGGTCGCCTAGCCGCGTCAGGGAAATCATTTGGGTCAGCTGAAACGAGATGGGTAGGAGCAACGTCATCTAAGTAATCAGACCACCACACCGTCATCGCAGTAAGAACCTTTCCTTTGTCGGGGATCGGCTCATTGAAGACGACGTCAAACGCTGAAATCCGATCGCTCGCCACCATCAGCAGATGCTCATCATCAACGATGTACATCTCTCGCACTTTGCCACTATGAAGTAATTGAAGTTCGCTCACATCTCTTCTCTACTAGAGAATGGGGGATGGGCGGTAGGACCCTGCCCCAGGATATTCAGAATTAATTTTGCTTGCAGTAGCTACAAAATCTGACACTTGGGAGCCAGCAAGGCCAATAAAAGCCCCATGATCAGACAGCACTTCTTCCATGGTTTCCTTATCCAACGGGAGAAGCGGATCATCTATCAGCCGTTGGAGAAGATCGTTTTTGCCAGAAACACCTTCGCGAATTTCCAACGCAGCGGCGACTGCATGTTTTTTTATAATCTCGTGAGCCTCTTCACGACCAGCTCCCGCTTTAATTGCCGCCACCAACAGTCGGGTTGTAGCAAGAAAGGGCAAGTATCGTTCAAGTTCTCGATCAATAACATTGCGGTAAGACCCAAAACCGTCAAGAACAGTCAATGTGGTCTCAATGGCTCCGTCAATCGCAAAAAAAGCGTCAGGAAGCACCACGCGTCGAACAACTGAACAACTAACGTCGCCTTCATTCCATTGGTCACCAGCAATGGATGCAGCCATTGTCAGATGTCCTCGGAGGATTGACACAAAGCCGTTCACACGCTCGGCCGACCGCGCATTCATCTTGTGAGGCATCGCAGATGAACCCACTTGGCCTTCACTAAAACCTTCGGTCGCCAAATCTAACCCAGCCATAAGACGAACCTGCAGGGCGATATTGCCTAAAGGACTCACTGCTTGTGTCAGTGCACTAACAACATCTAAGTCAAGCGAACGGGGATACACCTGTCCCACCGCTAGCAATGTTTCGCTAAACCCTAATTGGCTGGCAACTCGTTCCTCTAGTTCTGCGACTTTCCTAGCATCTCCTTCGAAAAGATCGAGCAGATCTTGTTGGGTGCCAACCGGTCCTTTTAGCCCTCGCAACGGATATTTGTTCAACAGGTCTTCTACACGTTGATATGCAAGGACAGTTTCTTGACCCAAGTTGGCGAAACGCTTACCTAAGGTGGTCATTTGAGCTGGAACATTGTGCGAACGCCCCGTTATGGATGTGTCTTGGTACTGGACGGCCAGTTCTGCAAGACGAGAGATAACAGCAATTAGTCGAGTTTGAATCAGAATTAGCGAGCGTTTGATTTGTAATTGCTCAACATTTTCTGTGAGATCCCGCGAAGTAAGGCCTTTATGGATGTGTTCATATCCAGCTAGGGCAGAAAACTCTTCGATGCGGGCTTTGACATCATGCTTCGTCACGCGTTCTCGTCGGTCTATCGACTCGAGGTCAACCTCAGTTATGACTGATCGGTAGGCGTCAACCACAGCATCATCAATTTCGATACCCAAATCTTTTTGAGCTTCGAGGACTGCTATCCAAAGTTCGCGTTCTAACACGACTTTATTTTCGGCTGACCAAATCACCACCATTTCCGGAGATGCATACCGGGTCGCCAAAACATTGGACACCGTAGGCTTAGTGGCTGTCACCTCGCACCTTCATCCCTGAACGATTTGAGTCGATCAACTAAATCTGGGTTGCTCAATGACAAAATCTCAACCGCTAATACCGCCGCGTTCGCTGACCCATCGACAGCTACGGTCGCAACGGGAATCCCTCGTGGCATTTGGACAGTGGAAAGCAAAGCATCAATACCTCCGTTTACACCACCTGACAAAGGGACTCCAATGACAGGCAATGTCGTGTGCGCTGACACAGCACCTGCAAGATGCGCTGCCATACCTGCTCCACAAATAATTACGCCGTAACCATCATCTCGAGCATTGGAAGCAAGTTCAGCAACCTTCTCAGGAGTCCGGTGAGCTGACATGACGTGAACTTCATGTGGAACATCAAAGCGTTCAAGCATTTCTGATGCACCGGCCATCTTGTCTCCGTCGCGAGGCGAACCCATCAAAATAGCTACCTTCACTTGTTTACCTCCCGGTTGTTATCCCTCTCAATCGAAGCACCAATATCAGTTCGATGTTGCATCCCTGGCCAGAAGATCAAATTCGTTGCCTGATACGCCAGCTCACGAGCCGCATCCAATGTGGCGGCCCGGCCACAAATGTTGAGCACTCGACCTCCATTAGTGAGTAATTCGCCCTCGACATTCGATTCGACACCGGCGCAAAACACCGTTACTCCTTCAATCGCTCTCGCTTCATCCAAACCATGGATCACGTCACCCGTTCTAGGCGACGACGGGTAGCCCTCTGACGCGAGAACAACAGTGACCATCGCATCAGCCGAAACCGCCGGTTGAATTGTGAGTTTTCCCTGCGCAACCTGGAGCAAGGTTTCGCTCAAACTATTTTCGAACCGAGGCAATATAACTTGAGCTTCAGGGTCACCAAATCGGACGTTGTATTCCAACAACTTTGGCCCGTCCGGGGTCATGATGAATCCTGCAAACAGAACTCCCCTGTAGTCAATATCACGCTTTTTAAGTTCTTGGACTGTGGGATGAACCGCTATATCCATTAACACTTCAAGATCAGCTTGACTCATGTTTGGCACGGGTGAATAGCAACCCATGCCCCCAGTATTTGGGCCTCGATCATCATCAAGCAGCCTCTTATGGTCCTGCGCAGAAGTGGGGATCAAGACAGCCTTTTCCCCGTCACACAATGCAAACAATGACAACTCAGGTCCAGTGAGTCCCTCTTCGATAACAATTCGTCGACCGGCATCCCCGAAAGCCACCCCAGTCAACTTCTGCTTTATATCCATGACAGCGTCGTCATAACTGTTCGTGACGAGAACACCTTTACCCGCGGCTAACCCATCCGTCTTGATGACATAGGGCGGTTCGAAGGTTATTAAGAACTCAATTGCTTCTTCTATTTGGTATTGGTCAAAAGATGCGTACCGTGCAGTTGGGACTCCTGCGGCATGAACTAGATCTTTCATCCAAGCTTTTGAGGCTTCTAACCGAGCTCCACTCTTTCCAGGGCCAAAGACATTGCAGCCAGCCGATCGAAGCTCGTCTGCAAGCCCGTTTACGAGAGGGACTTCCGGACCAATTACGTATAGATCAGCGTCAATCTCCATAACAGGGCTGCTGGTACTTCCTTCGATGCCGCCTGATCCCGGTGCTGCAACAACTTCTGAATCATTGGAGAGACTCTTTACAAATGCATGTTCCCGACCACCAGAACCGACCACGCAAACTTTCATGCTGCAAACCGTAAGTATTGCTCTCTGCCCGGTCCTACACATACATATCGAATTGGCACACCCATCTGCCGTTCCAAGAACGATATGTATTCGACTGCTTCTCGAGGCAGATCATTCCGCTCTGTTGCTCCCGATAGATCAGTCTTCCATCCAGGGAATTCCGCATAGACCGGCGTGGCTTTATCGTGCAAACGTCGAAGATGGGGGAGGTATTCGTATCGTTGACCGTCTACTTCATAGGCAACGCAGACTTTTATTGTTTCTAACTGGTCTAGAACATCTAATTTGGTCAACGCAATTTCAGTGCAGGCGTTCAGCCGAACCGCTTGACGAGCCATGACTGCATCAAACCATCCAGTCCGTCGCCGACGTCCGGTATTGGTTCCAAATTCTTTACCAACTTCGACAAGGTGGTCGCCCACTTCATCTTCTAGTTCGGTAACGAAAGGGCCTGACCCAACTCGCGTCAAGTAAGCCTTGGCGATCCCTATGACCTGGTCAATCGCTCCCGGCCCAATTCCCGCGCCAACAAGCGCATATCCAGCTACAGGATTCGATGAAGTAACGAATGGGTACGTCCCATGGTCGAGATCTAAAAAAGTTGCTTGTGCCCCTTCGAACAAAACTCGTTGCCCTGCGTGCAGGGCATCATGTAGGTGACCAATGGTGTCTCCTATATAGGGAGCTATACGGGGTGCAACTTCGTTAATTAGTTCGTCAGCCAGTTGGTCGGGATCCACACCTTCGTGACCGTATATATCTCGGAGAATGACGTTCCGTTCAGCCAAGGCACTGCGCAGCCTGGACCGCAAATGGTCGGGATCAAGTAAATCTTCGACACGTATGCCGACCCTCGATGCCTTGTCGGCATAGGCAGGACCAATCCCACGTTTAGTCGTACCAATTTTGTTGTCGCCCAACTGGCTTTCTGCTAATTCATCAAGAATCTGATGATACGGAAGCACTAAATGGGCTTGGGGGCTCAACAACAAACGCTGGCAATCGACACCCTTGGCTGTCAAGGTATCAATTTCTGCCAGAAGGACGTAGGGGTCGACTACAACGCCGTTGCCAATGATTGGCACCACGTGGTCATATAAAACTCCGCTAGGGATAAGTTGCAGGGCAAACACTTCTCCATCAACGACAAGTGTGTGCCCCGCATTGTGTCCGCCTTGGTAGCGCACCACGTGGGCACACTCTTTCGCGACAATATCGACGACTCGGCCCTTGCCTTCATCGCCCCACTGAGTACCAACCACTATTGATCCCGGCAAGGAACACTCCAAACGTCATCTGCTGACGTTGTCAGATCCTAATTGCGGAACCTAACTTTTCTAGGATGAATTAAGACCCTTTTATTTTGTTTTATGAGGAAAAACAACGCACAGCGATGTCTCAGCGGCGCCGTCGCGGATCTAGCCAAGGAACAACAGACTGTTCAAGGGGCACTAGATCTCGTCGATAATGACGGTGCGTTTCCATGACGGTCGCGTTTGCTGCTGCTCGAAGCTGCTTCATTTCTGTTTCAAGTTGCGTTAAACGTCGTTCTAGGGCAAGAACACGCTTTACTCCTGCCAAATTCAATCCTTCGTTTGTTAGTTCTTGGATCCGTCGGAGTAGAGCTATATCTATTTCGCTGTACCGCCGGCTTCCCCCAGGGGTCCGAGCAGGTTCAACCAATCCTTTTCGTTCATATATTCGGAGAGTTTGTGCATGAACGCCGGCCAGTTCTGCTGCGACGGAAATGACGTACACGGCTCTATCTGGGTCAGGCGTCATTGATATTGGGCCCACAATTACCCCTCCTCTTGTGGTTCGTTTCGAGGTGACCAATCGGTGACCTCACTTAGTGCTTCAAGCGCTTTTCTTTCCTTTGGGCTTAGCTCAGTCGGAACGGCAATCTCAACGGTGACCAACAGGTCACCGGTTGTCTTCGGGGTGGCTACACCTCGTCCTTTCACCCGAAACGTTGTACCTGACTTGGTGCCTGGGGGAATTTTTAGTGTGACAGTTGAATGATCGTATGTAGGAATCTTAATTTCTGATCCAAGGGCCGCTTCAGGAAACGTCACGGGGATAAGCAGAGTGAGATGCCGTCCTTTACGGCCAAACATTGCATCCGGTGCGACTTCGACTATTACGTAGAGATCTCCAGACGGACCCCCATTGCGTCCAGCTCCACCCTTCCCTGCTAAACGAATACGTTGTCCATTATCCACGCCTGGGGGAATACGAACTTTTACTTGGCGCTGCTCTCCATCGCTGACACCTCCAAGCAAGACGGTGGTCGTAACTCCATCGATTGCATCACGAAAGCCAAGGTGTATGCGCGTTTCTTGATCAACACCGCGCATTGAGACAGGGCCTCGTTGACCGCGTCCAAAGAAGTTGCCAAACATGCCTCCTAAGTCATCAAAATCTTCGAAATGAACGTTAAAGCCATCAGATCCAGAGGCAAATCCGCCCGCTCCTGAAGGTCCGACTCGTCGAGCTTCGTCATATTCTCCGCGTTTGGTGCTATCGCCTAAAACGTCGTACGCCGCCGAGACTTCTTTGAAGCGTTCCTCATTTCCACCATTCGCGTCTGGATGATGGGAACGCGCCAGCTTTCGATAAGCCTTAGTAATTTCTTTCGAGGAAGCGGTTGATGACACATCGAGTACCGCGTAATAGTCCTTTTCAAACCATTCACGCTGAGCAGCCATCTTTCACCTCCTCATCTCGGCTAGAGCAATTTATTGCTCTCGAACTTTGACCATTGCTGGACGCAACACAACGCCAGCCCACAAATAACCCGAACGCAACTCCTCGGCTACGATTTGCTCATTTCCCTCGCCTGTTTCAAAGGACATTGCCTCATGGTGGTTTGGATCAAATGGAGCTCCGAGAACCTCCATGCGAGCCAATCCTGCTTTGCTAAGCACTGCAATAAGTGCAGTCTGGATCGGTTCGACATCACTCAAGCCTTGAACTTCAGCCGCATCACAAGCATCAAGAACTGGTAATAGAGCTTCTGCAAGCCTTGAAACACCAGCGGATATTCGCTGCTCTGACTCCTGGGCACTTCTCCGGCGAAAATTTTCAAACTCGGCTTGGAGTCGTTGTAGGGAGTCTCGAAAATCATCGCGTTCAGCAGTAACTCCTTCCAATGACTCAAGTATCAGCTCAACCGAAAGCGGGTCTTCTGGAACAGACTCTGAAGAGCTGGTGGTCGAATCTGGCGACAGTCCCTCGAATTGCTCAACATCTAATTCAAGTTCCTCTTGCTCCGAATCGCTGTCTTCTTCGCTGCTCACTGGTCCTCGTCAATGATTTCAGCGTCAACGACGTCGTCGACATTGTCTTCTGAGTTGGAACTCCCATCATCTGCCTGCTGAGCAGCTGATTCATAGAGTTTCTGACTGAAAGATTGGCTGACCTCTGTCAGATTCTCTGTCGCTTTGCGGATTGCTTCTGTCTCATCGCTCTCGTCTGCCAACGCCTCTTTGAGGCTTGACAAAGCAGCTTCCACTTCTGTTTTGTCTTCTTCAGCTACTTGCTCAGCTTGGTCCGACAACATTTTCTCTATCTGATAAACCAGCGCATCAGCGTTATTCCTAACTTCAGCTGCTTCACGTCGTTGCCGATCTTCCTCAGCGTGGGATTCAGCATCTTTAACCATGGTTTCAATATCTGCGTCACTTAGATTCGACTCACCGCTTATCGTTATTGATTGCTCTTTATCGGTTGCTCGATCTTTCGCAGAGACATTTACAATGCCATTGGCGTCAATATCAAAAGTCACTTCAATTTGAGGGACTCCTCGTGGCGCTGGGGGTAAATCAACTAGTTGAAACTTGCCCAAAGTTTTATTTCCAGAGGCCATCTCACGCTCTCCCTGAAGAACATGAATTTCTACTGATGGTTGCATGTCGTCAGCCGTAGTAAATACTTCTGTTCTTTTCGTCGGGATTGTGGTGTTACGTTCGATCAGTCTGGTCATAACACCTCCCTTAGTTTCAATGCCAAGACTCAACGGCGTGACATCAAGCAGGAGTACATCCTTGACATCGCCTTTCAAGACCCCGGCCTGAACAGCAGCACCCACTGCAACAACTTCGTCGGGGTTTACGCCCTTGTGTGGCTCTTTGCCCGCAATTTCCATAACCAGTTCCTGCACCGCAGGCATCCGGGTCGAACCACCAACCATGATGACGTGATCAATATCATTAGCAGTTAAGTTCGCGTCGTCGATCGACTGTTTAAAAGGTGCTCGACAACGGTCAACTAAATCAACGGTGATTTCTTGGAACTTGGCTCGACTTAACTCATAATCCAAATGAAGAGGTCCGCTGTCAGTAGCCGTGATGAAGGGCAAATTAATTTGAGTTGTCTGTTTCGATGACAAGTCTTTCTTAGCTTGTTCAGCAGCTTCTTTAAGCCGTTGAAGTGCCATGGGATCCGCTTTCAAATCAACGCCATGGTCACCTTTAAAGGAGTCAGCCAACCAATCAATAACTCGTTCGTCCCAATCATCTCCACCCAGTCGGGTATCACCGGCCGTCGACTTCACTTCGAAAACCCCATCTCCAATTTCCAATACCGATACGTCGAAGGTGCCTCCACCGAGGTCGAAGACCAATATGGTTTGATCATCTGTTTCTTTATCTAAGCCGTAGGCAAGGGCTGCCGCTGTTGGCTCATTGATGATTCTCAGGACATCAAGTCCAGCAATTTGTCCCGCTTCTTTAGTTGCTGTGCGCTGAGCGTCATCGAAATAGGCCGGGACTGTAATCACCGCTTCTGTGACTTCGTCTCCTAGATATTGTTCAGCATCACGTTTAAGTTTTTGCAGCACTCTCGCCGCAATTTCTTGAGGGGTATAGGATTTTTCATCAATATCGACTGTCCAATTGGTACCCACATGTCGTTTTACGGAAGCCAATGTCCGGTCAGGATTAGTAACAGCTTGTCGTTTAGCCACCTCGCCTGTTAACACTTCCCCTCCTTTGGCAAACCCGACAATGGACGGGGTAGTCCGATCGCCTTCTGCGTTCGCTATGACGGTTGGTTCTCCACCTTCCATTGCTGAAACGACTGAGTTCGTGGTTCCGAGGTCTATGCCAACTGCTTTCGACATCCGTGTCTCCTGGTTCTGGGATTTTGGTCAGGTAATACTTCGAACAGCCCAAGATCTAGCGGTACTAGAGCTAGCTTCTCATTCGAGGATGTACCATCATAAAACTTAAGTGCCTCATTTACAACTTTTATACTAAGATTCTTAGCCTGGATGCGGCATGTAGGTGCGGCTAAGGTTCAAATCATGGTCAAAAAGGCTTCTCGCCTGGTTCTTCTTCGACACGGTCAAAGTCAGTGGAATCTCGAAAATAGATTTACTGGTTGGTTCGATGTCGGATTAACCGAAAAAGGGGTCGAGGAGGCCAATGCTGCCGGAACCCTTTTACTGTCATCAGGAATAAAACCAGATGTTGTCCACACTTCGCTCCAAACACGAGCCATTTTGACTGCGAATTTGGCCCTCTCAGCCTGCGACCAACTCTGGATTCCTGTTCGCAGGAGTTGGCGACTCAACGAACGTCACTATGGGGGTCTGACCGGTTTGAATAAACAAGAAACCGTCGATCTTCACGGCGATGAGAAGGTACGAGAATGGCGTCGTAGCTATTCAATAGCGCCACCTGCGATGGTGCCCGATCATCCCTACAACCCAAATACTGACGGTCGCTACAACTCTGTACCAAAGGATCTTCTACCGACCACGGAATGCTTGGCCGACGTAATCGAACGACTTATCCCTTATTGGCAAAACGAGCTCGCGTCGGACCTACAAGAATTCCCGACCGTTCTGATAGCGGCCCACGGAAATAGCTTAAGAGCTTTGGTCAAACATCTAGAAGACATACCAGAAGACGAGATCACTGGTCTCGAAATTCCCACCGGGGCACCCATTGTTTACGAACTTAACTCGGACCTAAGCCCCGTCAACTCAATGCCTATATCCGAACGATATTTAGCTTAGATTCACGATCAATTAAGATCGCTATAAAGCATCAACCCCACGCTCACCAGTACGTATTCGAGTAACACTTTCCACCTCAGTAACCCAAACTTTGCCATCGCCGATCTTCTCTGTTCGAGCCGCTTCGACTAGACAATCCACAACACGGTCTGTGTCGGCGGCATCTACCAAGATTTCAACTCTGACCTTGGGAATAAAGTCCACGTGATACTCAGTCCCGCGGTAGGTCTCAGTGTGACCACCTTGTCGACCAAAACCTCGGACTTCAGAAGCAGTAAGACCCTGGACGTTGGTATCTTGCAACGCTTCGACCACCGCTTCTAACCGGTGAGGTTTGATTACCGCTGTCACCAGACGAACCATCCGAGCAACTCCTCATTCACTTACTGTCTTACAACCTTGTCACGTGAGTCCTTCTACGGCCAGCGCCAGAATCAATTTAAGTCATTAACGTTTGTGTCCCAAGCGTCCGGTAACTTGACCTACGTGAAAGCACGAATAAAACCGCATCACCTCGCGCTCGCAGTTGGAGTTGCGTTCGCGTCGGTGACTGCAGCTTCCGGAGTCGCTGCGACTGTATTTGGATTCCACAACCACAATGCTGTTCATCGGGAGGTCTTTGGCAATATTCCGGGGGCCCTTAAACTGGCTTTTTATGTAATAACACCACTCCTCATAGTTTTTGGGGCTTGGAACTTTGCCCAGCGAGTTAAAAACTGGGAACGAGGAGCACCAGACCGCAGAGCGACCAACAGTAGCAACGCTAAAAAGCGTGTCCGCGACTACCGCTCTGGTGTCATGATGCAGACACTCCTCCGTGACCCTGCGGCAGGTGTCATGCACGCACTGTTGTACTACGGGTTCTTAGTTTTACTTGCTGTCACCACAACACTGGAGATCGATCACCAACTACCGGAACGCTTAAAATTTTTACATGGTGGCACTTATCAAGGATTTAGTTTTGTCGGTGACTTAGCGGGCTTGATGTTTACCGTCGGAATGATCTGGTCGATAGTGCGCCGCTATGTGCAGAAGCCCTATCGAATTAAGATTAAAAGTCGTCCTGAACATGCACTTATTCTTGGCGTCCTCTTGGGACTTGGGATTACTGGCTTTGCCGCTGAAGCGTTTCGGATAGCCGTCGAAGGCCGGCCATCCTACGAGCAATGGTCATTTATCGGGTATCCGTTATCGGCCTTCATTGACCAGGCAGGGGCTGTAGCTGGCTGGCATCAAGCAATGTGGATTGCTCACGTCCTCTGCTTCATGGCTTTCCTGGTCATGCTTCCTGTGACGATGCTCCGTCACATGTTTACTTCACCGCTCAACATGTATCTGAAGGATCGGGAGCGCCCTAAAGGCGCAATGAGAGCTCTGCCGAACCTTATGGAAGCCGAAGACATTGAAACTATCGGGGCATCAGTAATCGAGGATTTCACCTGGAAACAGCTACTCGATACCGATAGCTGCACGATGTGCGGCAGATGCACCGCTGTATGCCCTGCACATGCCACCGGAAAGCCTCTTGATCCGCGTGAGATAGTGCTGAAAACCGGCGAAGTAATGGCGGCAACCGGGGAACACGGGCAGGTCTCTCCCCCAATAGGAACCGACGCTGAGATTACAGTCGAAGCAAATAACATTTTCGAACGAATCAGCAACGAAGAGCTCTGGGCTTGCACAACCTGCAAGGCCTGCGACGAGAACTGTCCTGTCAATATTGAAATTCTGGACAAAATTTTGGATATGCGTCGCTATCTAACCCTCATGGAAAGTGATTTCCCTAGCGAGTTGGGGGGCGCCTTCAGAGGAATGGAAAACAACGCGAACCCTTGGAATATGAATAACGGTGAGCGCGCTGATTGGGCTGAGAACATCGACGTCGAAGTAGTTGATCCATCAGATCCGTTTGACCATGAGTACCTCTACTGGGTTGGGTGTGCTGGCTCTTTCGACGACAAAAACCAAAAAGTTTCCGAAGCCACAGCCAAATTACTTCGCCGCGCTGGAGTCGATTTCGCCATTCTTGGACCATCAGAAATGTGCACAGGAGACAGCGCCCGTCGTTCGGGAAATGAATACCTATTCCAAATGTTGGCGACCGAGAACATCAACAACCTCAATGAGATGGGTGTCCGGAAAATAGTCACTCAGTGTCCGCATTGCTTCAACACATTGAAGAATGAATACCCTCAATATGGCGGTGAGTGGGAGGTCCTGCACCACACCCAGTTCTTGGAAGAGCTAGTTGAGTCTGGCGCCCTAGATTTGAGCGAAGCACGACTAGACGAACGAATCGTGTATCACGACTCCTGTTATTTAGGTCGACATAACGATGTTTACATGTCTCCACGCAAAGTCATCGGGAAACTCAGTGGCGTTGAGATAGTTGAAGCCCCTCGAAACGGCAATAAGGGAATGTGTTGTGGAGCTGGTGGCGCGCGGATGTGGATGGAAGAAACTATCGGGACAAAGGTAAACGATGAACGTTCTGAGGAACTCATCAACACGGGGGCCAGTCGCATAGCCACGGCTTGTCCGTTCTGTTACGTCATGATTGATGATGGCGTTAAGGGTCAAGGATTTGAAGACGACCAAATCAAAGTGGCAGATATTTCAATTCACCTGATTGAAGCTCTAGAAACAGCTGAGTCAGAGTCAGCTGGAAGTGATTAATACTTCAGTCAAAATTCTCGTGGAATCGGCTCGGAGTGGGACCACGTTGGCCTCGATATTTAGAGCCCAATGAAGAAGCACCATAGGGAACGTCGGCGGCTGTAGTCATTTGGATAAAACTAATTTGCCCAATTTTCATTCCGGGGTAAAGGGTAATTGGGAGATTCGCTACGTTGGAAAGCTCAAGAGTGAGATGGCCATCCCATCCAGCGTCGACAAATCCCGCTGTGGTGTGAATCAGCAAGCCAAGGCGACCTAATGAAGATTTACCCTCTATACGACCAACCAGGTCGTCTGGAATAGCTACCCGTTCCAAAGTTGAGCCCAAAGCGAATTCCCCTGGGTGAAGCACAAACGCGTCATCTTCGCCAACCACAACTTCCTCTGTCAGCTCAGTCTGGTCTTGCTTGACGTCGATGACTCGTCTCGTGTGATTCAAGAAGACTCTAAATCTGTTATCTAGATGGAGATCCACTGAAGAAGGCTGAATATCTCGCTGGTCTAATGGGTCAATCACGATTCGACCCGCTGCCAACAACTCGCGGATTGTCCGGTCGGAGAGAATCATGAGAAAAGCAGCCTAGCGTCGACTCCGATTAGCAATTACTTCTATTACAAGCTTCGTCATGAGATCTGCACCTTGAGCCAGTTCCTCGTTACACTTCTCGCCTGGTTCACTGAACAATTTGCGGGTGTAGTTCAATGGTAGAACGTCAGCTTCCCAAGCTGAGAACGCGGGTTCGATTCCCGTCACCCGCTCCAACTCTTCCTGACAGAACGAACTTTCACACAACATTTTCAAATGAACAATGGCTCACCCCACAAGTGTCGCCAACGCCCATATAGAAGCTAATAAACCAACGACAACCATCAGCAGACTGCGTCCGACAGGTGCTCTCTGAAGTTCATTCTCGCTTCGGGGCTGCGGCCGAGGTTTTAACATAGCTAGCCCATTACCAACGAAAAGAGCGGCGCCAAGAGCAAGCATCAAGAAAGGAATAAGATCAGGACCCAGAAACATCTAGTGCTAGATCCTACGCCTGGTCCTGGTATCGGCTCATATTTGCAAATCTTGTGTAGTTGCTCAACCACGCAAGTCGGACAGTTCCAGTTGGACCATTACGGTGCTTGGCAACAATAACTTCAGCTGAACCTATGTCTGGAGATTCTGGGTTATAAACCTCATCGCGGTAAAGGAAAGCAACTACGTCCGCGTCTTGCTCTATCGATCCAGACTCGCGCAGATCGGCCAACATCGGGCGTTTGTCTGTGCGGGACTCTAAGGCTCGACTGAGTTGAGACAGCGCCACAATGGGAGTTTCGAGCTCTCGGGCAAGAATTTTGAGTCCTCTGGACATTTCCGAGACTTCGACCTGTCGATTTTCGGCAGTTCCCCTGCCGCTCATCAACTGCAGGTAGTCCACCACTATCAATCCGAGATCACCTAACCGGCTCTTAAGACGTCTCGCTTTTGCCCTGATTTCCATAACTGTCAAATTTGGATTGTCGTCAATCCAAATTGGAGCTTCCCCCAATTTTCCAACTGCTCTTGTTATCTTTGGCCAATCATCCTCAGAGAGGTTCCCGTTACGCATTCGTTGAGAATCGACTCTGGCATCCGAACACAACATCCGCTGAGTGAGTTCGAGGTGTCCCATCTCTAGAGAGAAGAACAAAACAGGACGTTGAGCTTCCAAAGCTGCATTAGCCGCCATACCTAAGCCGAATGCCGTCTTACCCATTGAAGGACGAGCACCTACGATCACTAAATTGCTTGGTTGAAGCCCTGATAGAAGCTCGTCAAAATCGACGTATCCGGTAGGGAGGCCTGTAATGGCATCTCCCTTTTCGTACAACTCCTCTAGACGATCAAGGTTCGCATCAAGTAACTCACGGATTGGTTTAGTGCTATCAACTACTCGACGTTCCGCTATCTGAAACATCATGGCTTCCGCTTCATCAACGGTTTTCACTACATCTTCTGGGTGGCTATACCCCAACTCGACAATGTCTCCCGCCACACCAATAAGTCGGCGCAGCAATGCATGCTCTTCAACGATGGTTGCGTAACGGGCTGCATTCGAAGAGGCAGGTGTAGCCATCTGCAACTCCAATAGCCGCTGAGGTCCACCAACCTGATCTAGAAGATCTGCTCTGGTCAGTTCTTCAGCCACAGTAACTGGGTCAGCCGGCTCGCCGGCTCCGTACAAAGATGCAATGGCATCGAAAATGTAACCGTGAGCTGGAACATAGAACTGGTCACCACTTAGCGTTTCAACAGCTGGTCCGATTGCGTCGCGCGACAGCAGCATTGCGCCTAGAAGCGATGCCTCAGCATCAACGTTATGTGGCGGTACGCGGGTATTCGAGCCTGATGGCGGCGAGGGGAAAGAGGGATCGTTGCTCATTGGTCTTAGCTTCTCAGATATTCCATGTGTAGAACTAGGGGCAGACACTGGGGATTTATGCCCCTTTTTCTGTGGATAACCACTTTAGTTATCCACAGAAGATGACAAACATGTAACAAACCACGTCTAGTGAAGTCCAAATCAGATTTGGTCCCTAATTCGCGCGAAAAGTGACATTCTCTCTATAGGTCGTTTATAAAGATACGCGACGAGCACATTCCTGAGCGTCTTGATGGTCCAGGTAACGATCTGGAATAGGGATTCTGAATACTTCGGCCGCGTTCAATCCCAAAATGCGTGCCCGGCTAGCGTCATCTAACTCACCCATAGTTCGTTCGATTGCCTCCGCTGAGTGCGGCCAGGAACCTTCGTGGTGCGGATAATCATTGGCCCACATGAAATTCCCAACTAAGTCGTGTCGGAGTGCAAGATCAAGACCCGCTGCGTCTTCTTGGAAAGTAGCGAATCCTTGCCGTTTAAAATATTCGCTTGGCAGCAAATCAAGCTTCGGTCTGACTGCCCAGTGGTGTTTCAGATAAGCCTCGTCCATTGCTTGCAAAGCCCATGGAACCCAACCAATGCCAGCTTCAACGCTGCCAAACCGCAAATTCGGAAACTGCTCTGCTACTCCAGACGCACAAAGATTAGCTATTGGTTCGATGTTTTGAGCTAATGAATGAACGGCGTAATTAATTACTGCGCCTCCTCGACTACGAGAGGTACGAGGATCTCTCCCGGTGGAGATATGAAAAGTGACTGGTAGATCAACTTCAGAAATAGCTGCCCATAGTGGGTCGAACTCCCGCAGATTGTAGTTAAGAGCTTCATGATCTGGGGCACCCCATATTGGCTTGCTTGGTAATTGCAATCCTTTAAAACCCAGGTCGGCACACCGCTGAATTTCAGCTATTGCTTCATCAAGGGCAGCGGGTGCTATGCACGCCATCGGCAGCAGTTGATCACCGTGAGGACCAAAAACTTCCCATGCCCAATCGTTGTAGACATGGCACATAGCATGACTAAATTCAGGGTCAGACGTGGCCCACATCGTCAAGCCCTTGTTCGGGAATATAACTTCGGCATCAGTCCCGTCCGCGGCCAGATCAGCCAGCCGACCTTCTGGTGTGTAGCCAGCTTTGTTGCGGAGCAAGTCTTGGCCTTCAAACTGAATATTGTTCAACTTGAGTGGGTTACGAAAACCTTCAGTCTTTTGAAATTTCTGTCCCTTCATGCCGATGATGACTCCAGGCAAACGATCCTGATATTTGGCATCCATTCGGGTAGCCCATAAATCTTTCGGTTCCTGGGCATGCCCATCAGTGGACACCATGAAATATTTGTTCATCGCATCGGGGCGGGGCGATCGCTCCCAACCCGAGGATCCCGGGGTTGAAAGACGCCATTCGTTATTTGAATCTGGTGCAGGGATAACAGTGGTCATAGTTTCTTTCTCCGACTACAGCATCGCGCAGAAATGGGTTCAATTTCATCGCTAACCGCTTATCGAGCAGCTCGAGTATTTAAATACACTGAATAAAGGCTTGTCGTTCCGCATATATAAAGACGATTCCTCTTTAGCCCCCCAAATTCAACATTGGCGACTACCTCCGGAATGCGTATTTTCCCTATTAACTCCCCATTTGACGAATAGCAGTGAACACCATCCCCAGCAGAAGTCCAGAGGTTTCCATCGCAATCGACACGAAATCCATCAAAAACGCCCTCGCCGCAAGTAGCAAAAACCGAGTAGGAGCCCAGGCTCATATCATCAGGAGCAACTGAATAGGCTCTGATGTCAGGGGGACATTTAGCACCTAAATGAGATCTACCTGTATCCGCTACGTAGAGAGTTTTTTCATCTGCAGAAAACGCGAGCCCGTTCGGCTGAACCATGTCCCGAACTACAACCTCCAAAGCACCTTCCGGGCTGTACCGGTATACATATGACGCACCAATTTCCGATTCAGCACTATCGCCTTCGTAGTCGCTATCAATTCCGTACGTGGGGTCTGTGAACCAGATACTTCCATCTGATTTGACCACCACATCATTAGGAGAATTGAGTTTCTTTCCTCCGTAATTATCGACCAACACTTGTCGCACTCCATCGTGGCCAATCCGGCTAACGGCCCTGCCTCGATGCTCCGCAGTTACTATGCGCCCTTCATTATCAAGACAATGCCCATTGGCATTAAAGGCTGGCGCTTCGAAGACATCAACATTGCCGGTTCTTTCGTCATACCTCAATGTCCTGTCGTTCGGGATATCTGAGAACACAAGATGTCGCGCACTAGGGACATAAACAGGCCCTTCAGCCCATCGGGCTCCGGTCCAAAGCTTTTCGACGTGAGCGTTATTAATCACTAGCCGATAGAAACTTGGATCCAAGACCTCAACAGCTTCGTCAAGAGCCATGGTCCCCCCCCAAAGCAATACCTAATTATCTATCAGGACTTCAATCAACAGGGCTGACGTCAACAGTTATCTGGATCTTTACATCTGAATGCAAACGCATCTCAACCTGATGGACGCCGACGCTTCGAATTGGCTCTTCAAGCGACATGTTTCTACGATCTAACTCAATCCCAGTTTGCGACTGCACTGCCTCAGCTATTTCGCTGGTCGTAACCGAACCATAAAGCTGATCATCTTGTCCGACGCGAGCTTGAATTGAGATTGTTTGGGCCAGCAATTGCTGTCCTAATTGCTCTGCACCCTCTCGCTCTTTAACATCTCGGAGGTCTTGCGAACGTCTCATAGCTTCAGCTTGATTGGCTGCGCCTTCAGTCGCTCTCATAGCGAGACCCTTTGGCACTAGGAAGTTCTGCGCGTAGCCGCTAGCGACATCAACTAGGTCGCCGGTGTTACCGACACCTTCTACGTTTGATCGGAGGATTACTTTCATTCGCTGACTACCTCCTCCATCGTCTCTTCAACCATTTCAGTATTTGCATCTTCGGTTAAGTCAGCAAACTCTTCGATTTCCATTTCTGGCATCGTTTCATCGCTCATGCTCTCCGAACGTGAATCGTCTCGATCAGGGCGCCCCCGGCGGCGGTCACCCTTGCGCTGAGTAACAACTCGCTGGTGATAAGGAATCAGTGCTAACTCACGAGCAAGCTTTATAGCTTTCGCGACTTCGCGCTGCTGTTGGCGATTATTACCCGACACTCGTTGTCCTCGGATTTTCGCGCGATCAGAGATAAACGCCCGTAGAAGGTTCACGTCCTTGTAGTCGACGTACTCAATCTTGTCCTTGACAATTGGACTGACCTTCTTTTTTCGAGGCTTCCTCATGTCTTTCGCGCTCATACGCGGTTGCTTTTTCTTACCCGCCATTAGAAGGGCTCCTCATCAGGAATTTCGTATCCAGCTCCAAAATCAGAGCCGGTATTTGGTGAATTGGGCTGTGGGGATTGCGAAGGGCCGCCTCCCCCGCGTTCGTTTTTGCTTACCTGAGCAGTTGCCCATTTAATGCTTGGGCTTACTTCGTCAGCGACGATTTGCACTGCCGATCTTTTCTCGCCGTTTTGTCCATCCCAGGTTCGGTAATCCAGTCTGCCGTACACGACCACCCGCATACCTCGGGTCACAGACTCCGCCACATTTTCCGCTAGATCTCTCCAGCAAGAAATATCAAAGAAGTGAGCTTTGTCTTCACCTTGTTGCGACCGCTGATTCCAAGCAAGACCAAAGCTACATACAGCAGCTCCACCTTGAGTAAATCGAAGTTCAGGATCGCGAGTTACGTTTCCTACGAGCACAACATTGTTATCGAAAGCCATTTCATTCCCCCGAGTTATTGATTGTCATTTGCTGGTGCAGGCCCAGCTAATAAGCCACGCCGAGCAGCCTCATCATCCGGCAGACGGATTAGCTTATGTCGAACAACGCTGTCTGCGATACGCAGAGCACGTTCTACTGGGTCCATTGCCCCACCCTCTGCGGTTAGTTCGATCACTGAGTAGTAGCCCTCGGTTTTATGATCAATCTCATAGGCAAAACGGCGACGTCCCCAAAAATCTACTTCGGCGATGGTGCCTACTTCTTCAATCCGGCTGCGTAGATCTTTCAGTTCGTCCTGAACTTGAACATCGTCAAGGTCTCCATCGTGGATAACCATGAGTTCGTATGCGCGCACGCCATTTCCTCCTTCGGACCCGGGTTACCCGGGGCCCCGCATGGGGCAGGGGTTGTTAGATTTCTGCAACGGAATAAAGTGCTAATTCGCACACCGTTAACCGGTACACCGTATTGGTTAAAGCGACGAAACCCACCAAAACTATCCTCAAAGAAAGCTAACCATTATTGGTTACATATTCAGTCGTCACGATGTAATTCGCTAAAGATGCGGCCCGCAACTCGGTCAACTCCAACAAATTTTTCGGTTGGTTGTCCTGGTGAATCACTCACCCATAGCGCGACGCCGAAACGTCTACTAGTTCCCCCGTACCAAGCCATCCCTTCTTCAACATCAAAGCCCTTTTTACCTTGAACCCTGATCTGACCTTCTGAAGGACCTATTTTCTTGTCGATGGTCGAGAGGTCGTCCAGTTGCTTACTCAATTCTGAAATTTTTTGAGAATCAAATATTTGTATCTCTTCATGGCTAAAGCGATCGACTTGTTCTCCAGAGGTGTCAAATGTCTCAAGCACTGCGTGGGTTCGGAATTTAATACCCTTCCGGGCTAAGACAGAGTGCAGTTCTGCTAGCTGGACCAATGAAATTTCAGCGGTTTCACTGAAAAGACCATGCTCTATCAGGTCAGATGACCATCCAACATCGCGTGAAGACCCCAGCTGAATATCTTCGACTGAAAAACCGCCTGTGCTGTAACTAGCGCGAAGTTGGTTTCGATCATCCAAAATGACAACGGCTACTTGTCGCGATAAAGAAGATTCAGCTACTTCGTCCGCAATTTCAGCAATTCTCAATTGAAGTTCCAGATCAACTGTGGAAACGACTGCAAAATCTCCTTTGATTACAAGCTCTCTCCCGTAATGATCCGATAGTTCGTCATATATTCGTTCTAAAGCTGGCATCAAACCAACACCTGAAACCGCAGGGTTTATATCAGTTTCGGGGATGTCGCTAAAACGAAGGCCATCACTCAAGATTTTACGATGATGGAGGTACTCCTCTTCGGTAACCATGCCCGCTTCGTAAAGTCGAGTAAGAATTGTCAGGGCCGAATTACCTGGGTTCGGAGCCAGATCTGTTTTCGCCATTTGGGCAGCTAGATAAGCAGCTTGACCTATCTCAAGATCTCTGGAACTGACACCAAACCAACTAATTGAGGCTGCTTCTACTCCAAATGCGTTTCTGCCTAGGGGCACTCGTGACAGATATTGCTCAAGTAAAGCTTCTCGCGGATATGTCCGTTCAAGATGAATAACTTTTGAAGCTTCTTGTAGCGCCATCCTTCTTGAGTTCGGAGTTCTGTCTTCTAATCTCAGGTAGAGCTGGGTTATAGACGCTGGGTCATTAGCAAAGTCGCCCGTGAGTACGGGCCGCACCAGAGGCCAGACTCCAATTCTGTCTGCCGCCAGATAATCAGGATCAAGACTCACTAAGACTGCGTCAATCAAAATTGGCGCCATCGTTTCTAACGTGACAGGCACCATGTTTGTTTCTGGGTGGAAAAGACCTAATTGAAGACCATGGCGGTCGTATACCGCCGCATTGTTATCAGAGCTCAGGCTGGAAAGATCTGTTGAAGCGCCAACCGTTCGCACCAACATGCCACAACTAAAGATCAAGGTGACTAACAATAGGTACAGCCAAATCCACCAACTAAATCTGGGGCTTGACCCTGGCTCTTCGACAACTGGACCCGACATTTACCCGACAGTGCTCCAACATTAATTTCTTGGCGACAGTCCTCAATCAGGGAGAGTACCGATGGGAATCCCTCTACTCTGCCGCAGTTAACCAAAGCTCACTCAAGTGGATACCGTCGAAGGAGGTGATTCCATCCACAGCTGGCACAAACTTCTACTTCGTATGAGACAAATTTTCCCTGACGTTGACTTATCCGTTGAAGCTCTGCATCAGAAATAACGCACTTTCCGCCCGCCCCTAGCCTTGGTCCAAAAACATAGGCAACTAAACGAATATCTTCTTTGAGACACAAAGGGCAGTCCTCGCCGCTTTTGGGTGCCGCGTTGCGGGCAACACGAAGCAGCTCCGGATGTATGTCACAGGCTTCGGCCCGGTCAACCAGCCCTCTGTCAATATCGCTGAGCAAGCGTCGGCGTTGAAGCCGGTAATCAACTTCTCCTGATCCTCTTGTCAGATCGGACTTCACCAGGTGCGGCACAAATTGCACACTGGCAGCGTAGTCATCCCTCTTCCCTAATCTTCCAATTCAAAACCAGATTGATTGCTTCTTGTTTGGAAATAGGACCAAAGTCGAGTCGGTATTCCATTAAGCGACTCAGCATTACTCCGACCGCAGGCCCTTGCTGCTCTATTAGTTCAGCAACTTCAAACCCGTCGAGAGGAACAACAAAATCCTCTCCACCCTCTTCGGCTTCGAGCTGACGGATTGCTGACGAAAGTTCATCTGACGGGGTTTGTCGATAAGCCTCTAACACGGCCGCTGCCTGAACAGTATTTGGACGAGTCTGATGCAATAACCGCCGAATGGCTGAGGGCTGCACATCTATAGCATCAGCCAAATGTTGTGTTGCTGTCAGAATACCAACCACTTGGGATATGACTGTTTTTGGCACCTTCAGCTGGTTCAAGACTGCGCGCGTCTGCCCCACTTCCTCCGTAATTGGCCATAACAACGCTGCCCAACGCATCCCTAGATCACACGAAATCAGATCAAGTGCATGTGGTTGGATGGCTTGAAAATCTACAGAGATTGAGAAAATTTGCGCGAGCAGGCCGGTGCGCTGAAGAAACGAAATCCCTGCACCCGGTTTATCGACCAGCAAAAATTTCGTCATTTCATCATTGATGCGTTCTTTAGAAACAATTGCCAGACGCGGCGCTATCTCAATGATTGCCTCTTCGACTTCTCGATCCGGAGCCAATTGGTAGCGAGATATAAAGCGCGCTGCACGCAACATTCTTAAAGGATCTTCTGAAAAAGCTATTTCAGGACTTAAAGGTGTTCGCAGCAAACCTTGATTTAGATGTTCCCGCCCATTAAAGGGATCAGTTATCTGCCAAGAAGGAAGCTCTATTGCGATCGAATTGATGGTGAAATCTCTTCGAGCAAGATCGTCTTCAATTGTCTTTGAGAATTGGACCCGTGGCTTACGAGACGCCTCTTCGTATTGCTCTGAACGATGTGTTGTGACCTCTACGACTAGACCACCACGGCGAGCTCCGATGGTTCCAAAGCGTGCACCTTGATCCCAGACCGTGTCTGCCCAATCGTCCAGAATTAGAGTTGTTTGTTCTGGAAGAGCATCAGTAGTGATGTCTATATCGCCGCTGCGTGTCCCTAAAAACAGATCTCTTACAACACCACCGACAAGAAAAAAACTAAAGCCAGCAGCCTTATAGAGTTCACTTAGGCTTCCGACACGCTGATCTAGGTCATCGCGATCGGATTGAGCGATGCCATCCATGAAAAGAAACCGTAGCTTCGTCAAGAGACAAAGCCGGCCGTATTTATCATCGGATATAAAATTACTCAGAGATATCTTCGACTAACTGGTTGGAGATCGGTTCTAGTCCTGGCAACCTAAGAGGCCCGGATTCCACCTTGGGCCGGGAATCAAAGTTTGACGGAGTGGGCATGAAGTTTGACCTCGGCGACCGAGTGATTTACCCCCATCATGGCGCAGCCCTTATTACCGCTCGAGAGAAGCGGAAAGCGTTCGGTGAAGAGCGAGAATACCTAGTGCTTGAAACAGCTCATGGTGATTTGACTCTTTCAGTACCTGCTGACATGGCCGACTCGGTTGGCATGAGACCTCCCATTGATGAAGATGATGTTGAAGACCTGTTCGAGCTCTTAGCGAAGAAGGACATTCGCGAGCCAGCTAACTGGAGTCGTCGCTTTAAAAATCATCAAGAAAAACTAAAATCTGGCGATATTTACCAGGTGGCTGAAGTAGTTAGAAACCTCGCGTTACGCGAATCCGCTAAAGGTCTGTCTGCTGGAGAAAAGTCCATGCTTGACAAATCTCGTCAAATTTTGATTTCTGAGCTTTCAATCAGTATGGATGTGACTGAGGACGAGGCATTAGAGCATGTAGAGACTCGTCTAGCTGGATAAGTCTTATTGGGTCCGCGCGACCACTTGAGGCCAATTCACCCCTATAACTTCGGTACAGGGAGGGGTCCGTGTCCTCAGACCATCCGCTCCGGTGGAGCACAAACGGCCTACGCGTCCGCATAAGTCAGACTAATAACTCAACCGCGCATATAACTCCGTTGTTTCCCTCACAAAAGCTCTTAAAGACACAAGTTTTGCGTGAAATCAAAATACTCAGAACAAATGGAATTCAGGAGATATTTACGTCGGCATTGGGTCCTAATGAACAGCGTTTCTTTATGGATCTAGGATTTAACCTTCACGAAGAACTTTCTCTCCTAGCTCATAACTTTGATAAACCGATCGACTTTCCGACACGTCCTACCCGCAGGGTTCGCCGTTCAGATTGGGCAACTGTTCTGGAACTAGACAACGCAGCTTTCTCGACTTTTTGGCAATTTGATACTTCGGCTCTCGCTGAAGCCCTCGCTGCTACTCCGAAAACCAGAGTTCGAATGGACGCTACTGACACCGCGTTGGGTTTCGCTATAACTGGACGGTCAGGCCGGATGGCCTTTCTCCAACGCCTAGCAGTTGACCCCGGTCACCAAAGACTGGGCGTTGGTAGATCTCTAGTCGCCGATTCCCTTCAGTGGTCCCGTAAACGCTTTGTACGGGAATTGTTAGTCAATACCCAAGTCAATAATTTTGCCGCCCTATCACTATATGAATCCATGGGATTCATTAAGAAACGTGATGGACTTGCTGTACTGAGATGGAACGGCAACCCATGAAAATCTCCAGGTTATTAACAACCTTACTGATTGGTCTGGGAGCCTTAATCGGTGTTGCTAACGCCTTAGATGCATCTGAAATAGGTGCTGGTGGAATGCAAATCGTTCATCAATCTTCTACAACTCGAGTCGGGGAAATATTTGAACTCGATCTTCAACTCCCAGGGGTGGTCACTAACGGCGATCAGATCACAGTCACAATCCATGAACCAGTGACCGACGAACTTCAGTTTCTTGATTCGACAGTTGGAAAAAATTTGGGCGGCGTACTCACCTCCATCAGCTTTGATGTGGTGGAACTCAACCCCAATCCTTGGGGCCTCGCAAAGATAAAACTCCCCATTACAGATTCTGGAGAGACTGGAACCCGCATCGCTAGGCCAGGAATTTATCCCATCAGCATCGAAATGCGGACTGTAAACCAGGAACTGATCGGCAAGATTTCAACACATTTAATCCGGGTAGGAAGTACCCCGTTAGAGAAACTACGCATAGCGATCATCGCTAATCTCGACACTCCTAGTACTTCTTCAACTGGTCAGCCAGCATCGTTGACCGACTGGGCAGAAATGCTTGATTCTCATCTTTCGGTTCCGGTGTCCCTTAGCTTTCACGCAGGTTCAGCGGAGAGTTATTTATTAGCTTCATCGCTTTTGCAGTTTGCTTCGCAAAACTACGAGATCATCAGAAATCCTATTGTTCCAATTAACGAGGCCTCATTACTAGGAGCCGGTCTGGCGGCCGAAGTTTCATCACTTCTAGAACTGGGCTCAGACCAGCTAAAGCAATTCGGTGAACTTGCTCCCACCACTTTGTGGGTTGGTCATGAACGTGCTGACGAAACACAACTTGAGGTTCGTTGGGCCCGCGGAATACGGGAAGCAGTAGTGCATCCTGTTTCTTTGTCGCCAATCCCGAAAGAAAGTCCTCGGGGGACGGTTGAACTTGTAACTAATTCTTCAACAATGAGAGGCCTAGTAATAGATGATCTGGCCCCTTCTCAACCTCACGACACTCCCTCAAGCGCTGCGCACCGGGTCTTATCGCATCTCGCAACTATCGCCTTAAATGACCAATCGAAACCACTAATAACAGTTGCTCTCGGCTGGAACGGGCAAGGACCCGACTTTGCTAATGCCTTTCTGGCTGGTGTCACGGATTTGGAATGGCTTGATCCTTTGCCCACTAGTTCAGCTGTTAATACTCCGTTCTTGGTGGAGAATGGCCAACCGCAACAATTTCGCGTTCAAAGTCGTGTGGCTTCTACGAACCGTGACTTCAGCCAATACCGCGACGCTGTCCGCCATTTACAAGCTCTGCGTTCAATGGTGCGCGACGAGGACGCTAGAGACTACGACCAAGTCTCTGACGAGCTATTACTTAGTTTGTCCAGTGCTGTTTCTGAGCTAGAACAAAGAGACCTTTGGAAATCCATAGTGGATCTGGTTCGGTTACAAACAAGTCTTGTCGATATACCGCCCGACGAATCGATTCAGTTGACTTCACAAAAAGCGTTAGTTCCTTTTAGCTTTCAGAACAGAGCTAGCGTTCCTCTGCGAGTTGAACTACGGATCATTAGTGAGCGATTAACTGTTGAAGACTTTGACGACGGTGAAAGCACAACAATTGTTCTTGATCCTGGAGTAACAACCCATCGCTTCCGCTTAAGAGCACTTGGCTCGGGTTCCTTCCCAATCTCGATTGAACTTCACTCCCCCAACGGCGGACTAATGGTAGGGAAAGCCCAAGCTGCGCTTCGCGCGACAACCCCAACTGGCGTCGGTCTGGGGCTCACGGTAGGGGCCGCTGTCTTCCTAGCTGGCTGGTGGTTTATCGACACTCGACGAAGAAAGTCACAAAGACCGTGAAAATCTCCGGTGTAGGGGCAGCCGCTAGTGGTATTGGGCTTTCCAGATTTTCAGGTGTCATCCGTTCAGTTCTCATCACCAATGTTCTTGGAATTGGACTTGTCGGTGACGCATTTGCTGCGGCACAACGTATCCCGAATATCCTGCAAAATCTTTTTGGGGAAGGAGCTCTATCCGCTGCCTTTGTCCCCGAATACAGCCGACTATCTGAGGATGACCCTGATCAGGCAGGCCGACTAGCTGGTGGGGTTGCATCATTTTTGATTTGTCTTGTTGCCTTTTCAACTGCAATAGGTTTCCTCGCTGCGGAACCATTAACTAGAGCGGTCGCATGGGGCTTTACAGGAGAACGTTTTGATTTAACAGTGCGTCTGGTCCGGATTATTTTATTAGGCACTGGCGTCTTAGTTATGAGCGCTTGGTGTCTCGCTGTACTTAACAGTCATGGCCGCTTATTTCTTTCTTATGCAGCTCCTGTAGTTTGGAATCTGGCACAAATTGCTGTCCTTGTAGCTCTCGCTGTATCAGAAATTCGTGACAGTTCATCGGCAGAAAAATTAGCTTGGGCGCTCGTAGCCGGGTCAATCTTGCAGGTCCTTGTTCAGGTGCCATGCGTATTGCGACAGAACCCTCACATTCGGCTCAACTTATTTTGGAAGGACAAATCCACTGCCCTCGTGCTTAAAAGGTTCTTCCCGGCGATTCTTGGAAGAGGGGCTTTACAACTTTCTTCATTTATTGATCTTGCTCTAGCTTCACTCTTATCTCTTGGAGCCGCTTCTTCATTGGCCGCAGCTCAGACGCTGTACTTACTTCCCGTAGCTCTAATCGCGACAAGTGTGGTCGCAGCGGAACTACCCGAGCTAAGTCGTTCTGATGATGTGACGGCTATGAGTAATCGCCTTTCACGACGATTACTACAGATGTTGTGGTTGGTTGGGCCAATTCTGGCGATGTATTTCGCTGCTGGTCCTCAAATAGCAGACGCACTATTTAACCTGGGCGGTTTTCGTATACGGATCACGCCAGATGACTTAACAGTCATTGGATTAACCCTTGCAGCTTATGCTTTAGGTCTTCCAGCACTAATGGCATCGCGTCTACTTCAGAGCGTTTGTTTCAGCTCCGGCGACACAAAAACACCTGCTCAAATAGCTACTACAAGAGTTTTTATTTCTCTGATATCCGGTGCTGTTTTGATGTTTCAATTTGAACAGATCCTGGTTCTTGGACAAAGCGTTGTCGGGTTCGGAGATTTAAACCTTGCCTGGGGACCACTATCTGAAGTGACCCGTCATTCTTCAAATCTCCCGGCGCGACTAGGGCCTGTCGGCTTAGCTTTAGGATCAGCAATTGGCGCGTGGTTCGAGTTTTGGATGCTACGCAAACGTGTTGTTTCTAGCTGGAACCTTAAACGGCTGACTAATTCGTCTCTCTGGCGACACATCTTGCCAACATTGTTTGCATTCGTTACAGCAGTAGCTCTTCGACAACTTAAGATTGAGCAACCCCTGGCCCATGTTTGTCTTATAGGGGTTGGCGTACTAATAGTTCATTTTGGGATTTCAGGCATCTTCGGTACCCCAAGCCAATCCCAGCTAGTTTCTGATTTCCGAATAACTCGATCAAAATCAAATTCTGAAGAGGATGAAAAATCATTATGACTTCGGTTCACATTGTTACTGATAGTTCATGCGATCTCCCAGACGATCTGGTTGCCGCACTAAACATTAAGATTGTTCCTCTGAAAATCAGGTTCGGCGACACTGAGTTTGTTGATCGCGTCGAACTCACAACAGACCAGTTTTGGGAAAAATGTCAAACTTCTGATGAGTTGCCGTCAACCGCCGCTCCTGCTCCTGGAGCATTCGTTGAAGAGTTCCAGCGCGCTGCTCGCGAGGGGGCAACCGGGGTCGTAGTCATAACACTCAGCGGAGAACTTTCGGCGACCATCGAAGCCGCCCAACAAGCAGCGGAATTAGTCAAAGACGAAATCGAAGTAAGAGTCATCGATAGCCGCACAGTGACTCTGGGTCTTGGTTCAATAGTGGTCGGTGCTGCGTCTAAAGCTCAATCTGGAGCCAGTATCGAAGAAGTCTCAGCTACTGCAACAGACCCTGTTGACCGAACCAAAGTTTATGCTGCCTTAGACACACTTGAAAACCTGCGTAAAAATGGCCGCATCGGCGCCGCTGGATCATTGCTCGGCTCGATGCTTTCTATTAAGCCCATAATCGAAGTTCGCGAGGGGGTAGTTGAACCGGCCGGAAAACAACGCACGAGAAGCAAGGCTCTTAGTTACCTAATTGGGCTAGTCAAAGCGAATGCTGACCAAATTGAACAAATTTTCGTTTGTCATGCTGCTTGCGAAGACGTGGAATCATTCGTTGACCAAGTTCAAGCTCTTGTAAACGTCGAAGTATTAGTGGGTCAAATAGGCCCAGTAGTCGGGGCCCACGCCGGGATTGGGACGATAGGCGTCGCCTTTCAGACGACTAGTTGATCGGCCTGTCTGCACAAAATGGTCGATGGGTCTACGAGATACCAAATAGATAAACAGTTTCGATCTGGCCCAATCGAATCGTGGTCTGGGTTAGACCGAACCTTGGATCGTCCAGTAACCATAAGATTTTTAGACCCTGAAAGTGAGATTGGAAAACGAGTCCAGCTGCAAGCCAGATCGTTGATGCGACTTGAACATTCAGCTCTGTTGCACGTTTTAGACACCATTGAAGTAGAGGGTCGATTCGGGCTCGTCACAGAAGCTTTACCGGAAAGAAACCTTGAAGATCACTTAGCTGTTAACGGGACTATTGGCTCTTCAGAAACCTTGGCAATTGCGATACAACTCGGTGAAGCTCTAGCAGCACTCCATGCGGCGGGTTTTGCTATCGGAGACTTACAGGCAAAACATGTTGGTCATCGAAATGATGGGACAGTTGTAATCGTCGAGGGCCCGCCTACTGGAGACGCAAACAAGATCCCAGCGCGTCCAGAAGATGACGTTGTCTCATTAGGGGAACTAATCCATGAACTATTGGTTGGTTTTAGACCCCAACTTGATTATCAAGGACGTCACGAACTTCATCCCTCAATAACAAACGCATTTCAGCAAATAATTAGACGTTCAATCGATCGTGACTCTCAATGGTCCAGTGCTTCCGCACTTGTACTGGCATTGAGATCGCTTTCTCATGATTTGGATCGTCTCTCTGCTGTTACAAAACTCGACCAGGTTGATTATCTAAAAGCAGAGCGATCGTGGTTGGCTCCCGCCGCGTTTCTTGCTGCTTTAGGGGTGTTGGTCATCTTCGTTGGTCTTTTTGTTACGAGAACACGGATTGGTTCATCACTCGTTGACAATGTTCGAGAAGTAGTTCGTTTAGAACCTGAAGAAGCAATTCTTATAGAAAATTTTGAAACCCAGACCTCAGGTACCGCTCCGATTACTTACCGCCCCGGCGCGACACCTACTGAACTTGAGATTGTGAGACTCGTAGATTTTGATCCAGCCGGAGATGATCAAAAAGAACATCCCGAAAAGATCGTCTTGATCAATAATGAAGACAGCAGCACCGGCTGGTATACGGAGCGATATACCACTAGCGATTTCGGGAAGCTCAAAGAAGGGGTGGGCTTAATTATCGGCCTCGGTCCACCTCAAAGAATAGATCGACTGAGAATCAGCTCTCCCAATATTGACTGGTCGTTCAAAATCTTTACATCAGACAAGAGTGCCTTTGGAGCCATACAAACCTGGGGACAACCCGTGGCTGAACGCAACAAAGTGAGCGGAACTATCACTGTCAATCTCGAAGGATCATCAGGCGCGACATTATTGCTCTGGATTAGCGACTTAGGGAAAGAATTACCCGTCGGAGGACACCGCGTGACGATAACGGGACTTACTGTTACTGGTCGCCCACTGCATGGCTAACTGATAGTGGCTTTAAATAGCTGAAAAGTGGCAGGTAGGCTCTCCTTGTGACTTCTCCCCCACAAGAAAAGTCAAACAACAAGCTCGCTGCTCAAGCGACGAGTAACGTCATTCGCGCCGTTAAAGCAGTGCGAGCAAAGACGACTGGTCCTTTACTTTTCCTTGCCCGTTTAATCGTCTACAGCTTCGCTATCTGCGTCGCTGCTATAGCTGCAATGGTCTTATTAACGATTGCTTTAGTGAAAATTGTGAACCAACTACTTCCCGGCGATGTGTGGGCCGCTTATCTTTTGCTGGGTGCTGTATTCGCTTTAGCCGGCACTTTTCTTTGGTCTAAACGCGTTTCTTGAGCCAACTTTAAAACACCTCTAATGGAGAACCTGTGAAAGATATTCGTGACGTGATAATCATCGGCAGCGGCCCAGCTGGTCTAACCGCGGCTATCTACACCGCTCGGGCGAACATGTCTCCCCTGGTAATCGAAGGAGAGCCCTCTTCGACAAGTGATCAGCCAGGGGGTCAATTGATGCTGACAACTGACGTTGAAAATTTCCCGGGATTTCCTGACGGAATTATGGGACCAGAACTTATGTCCAATTTTCGCGCTCAAGCGTCGCGGTTTGGAGCCGAGTTTGTGACCGCGAAAGTAACGGACGTCGACTTCAGTGAACGCCCCTTCACAATTAACGTTGGAGACACTTCCTACCAAGCTAAGACAGCCATAATTTCTACCGGTGCTCAAAGTTTGATGCTCGGGCTTCCCAATGAAGAAAGGCTTATCGGCCATGGTCTTTCAACGTGCGCCACTTGCGACGGTTTTTTCTTCCGCGACCAAGAAATAGCAGTGGTCGGCGGCGGAGACAGTGCCGTTGAGGAAGCCACTTTTTTAACGAGGTTTGCTTCCAAGGTGTACTTGGTACATAGACGTGATGAGCTTCGTGCTTCAAAAATCATGTGTGAACGGGCTCTAGAGAACCCCAAGATCGAAATCTTATGGAACAGTCAAGTCGTTGAGATTCAAGGGGATGAGAAACTGTCAGGGGTCGTCCTCCAAGACACAGTCACCGAGGACACTCGCGTACTTGATATTGATGGACTATTTATCGCTATCGGTCATCGACCCAACACTGATCTGTTCAAAGGCCATCTCAGACTGAAGGACAATGGCTATCTCGAAACACAGCCAAATACCAGCTACACCGAAGTGCCCGGTGTCTTTGCTTGCGGTGATGTCCAAGATGACTATTACCGTCAAGCCATAACTGCTGCTGGGTCCGGGTGCATGGCAGCGATTGATGCAGAGCGGTGGTTAGAGGACCAGAACTCGTAACAATTACAACAAGCTCATCTCTCCGACAATCAAGTCAATATATATTTTGCAATTGGCACTAGAGTGCCTTCACCCAACATGAGGAGCCCGAAATGGCCGAGGGAATTACCGACCTTGATATGAATTCATTTGATGAAACGATTGGTTCTTCAGATACCCCAGTGCTCGTCGATTTTTGGGCAGAGTGGTGTGGCCCATGCAAAATGATCGCACCAATCCTCGAAGAGATCGCAGTTGAGCAAGAGAACATCAAAATCGCCAAAGTGAATGTTGATGACAGCCCCGATCTTGCGAGGCGCTATGAAATTATGAGTATCCCAGCTCTTATTGTCTTCGAAAATGGCGAGCCAGCTAAAAAACTTATTGGAGCAAAACCCAAAGGTGCATTGCTCGAGGAGATAGGCGAATTCCTGTAGACCAATCGCGTATCCGTCCTTTTGGCATTGGGGCTCAAGGGGATCATGTTCGTGATTTGCAAACCAGACTTGTGTCGCTTGGCCATGAGGTTGGCGATATAGATGGGCGTTTCGGTGAGTCAACCCAAACAGCCTTAAAGGCCTTCCAATTAAGTAGGTCTATAGACGTCGATGGCATTTGCGGTCCTCAGACTTGGAGCCAACTTATCGAAGCTGGCCACCGACTGGGTTCCCGGTTGCTTTATCTTCAAGTCCCTCCTCTCAGGGGTGACGACATTGGGGATTTGCAAAGGTTGCTCACTTCCCTTGGTTTCTCTATGGGTCAAATCGACGGGATTCACGGTCAGCAAACCGCTGATTCATTAGTAGATTTTCAACTCAACGCGGGGTTGGTACCTGATGGTGTTTGTGGGCCTACAACGATTGAATTTTTGCACCGAGTTGGTAACCGGTTCGGTGAAGCTACGGACTCAAACCGTTTACAAGAAAAACAGAGATTTTCAAATCTCGGCAGTGAACTCAATGGCTTGAAAGTCCTGCTTGCCGAACGCGGCGGCCTCGACGCAGTTGTGGCTTCTCTCCGCAGAACACTCGTGGAAGCGGGTGCTGAAGTCCTTACCTCACATCATCCTGACTGGAGTAACCACGCTCAACAGGCCAACACATTCAATGCGGATTTTTGTATTGGTGTCGAAGTTCGCCAAGAAGGTTCTTCTGTCTGTCATTTCTTGGGCGATCATTTTGAAAGTCCTACAGGTAAGCAGTTGGGTGCAGTTATAGCGACTGGCTTGCAGCAATTGTTCGCTGAAATTCCGTCTATAGGAATGCGTCTTCCTTTACTAAGAGAAACGCGAATGCCAGCGCTTCTAATCCGAATTGGGGACGTCAATATTTTGGTGAAGGATCATCTAGCGATGTCACAGGTAGTAACGGACGCGATGCGCGATTTTGTTGAAACGGGACTTGAATAATCACCAAACTGGCGAATTATTGCCTTCGAGGTCTCTTAGACACCGAGTGATCTATGGTCCGATCAGATCATAGATTCTCTTCAAATCTTCCATCGTCGCGAATTCTATAACAATTTTACCACGTTTAGCATTTTTTTGAACACTCACAGTGGTATTTAGATAGTCGCTCAGCCGATTTTGTGCTTCCAAGATAGATGCCTCAGGCAATGAATTTGCTTGTTTCACTCTTTCTTTAGCAGAGGGCCTCTGAACTTTGGCCTTAGCGAGTGTTTCAGCCTCCCGGACCGAAAGATCCTCACCCAAGATTTTCTTTAGAAGTTGGATCTGTTCGGGCTCAGAACCACAAGACAACAGAGCCCTGGCATGTCCAGCTGTAATTCTCCCTTCCATTATCGCCTCTTGGGCAGCAGGTGATAATTCGAGCAGTCGGATTGCATTCGAAATTGTTGCGCGCCCTTTTCCTAGACGCTCTCCCAGCTCCGCGTGAGTTACTTCAAAGTCGTCCAGTAATTGTCGGAAAGCGACTGCTTCTTCTAAAGGATTTAGATCCTGGCGATGTAAATTTTCCACGAGGGCTTCAACCAAGCTGGCTTCCTCGTCAGAATCCCGAACAACAGCAGGCACAGTTTCTTTCCCCGCCAACTTGGAGGCCCTCCACCTCCGCTCCCCCGCTATCAATTCGTATGGCTGAGCACCATCGTGAGACCTAACTACGACTGGTTGCAAAACTCCAAACCGCTTTATTGAATCAGCAAGTATCTGGAGCGCTTCATCTTCAAATACTTTCCTTGGCTGAAGACGATTAACCGCAATCGCTTCTATAGGTATCTCTATATACCCACCTGGTTCTATCCCGCCTCTTTTGCTTATACCTGGCGCTGTTCTGGCCCCCCTATCGGCTTCATTTCTCGGATCGGACGGAGGGATTAACGCTCCTATTCCTCTTCCTAGTCCTCCTGTTGGACGGGCCATCATAAGCTCCTTTCAGACATGTCTTGTGGTCCTGTTTGGTTACGACCAGCAACTTCTTTAGTGACTTGTCGGTAGGCCAAAGCACCGCTACTAGCTGGATCATAGAGTTCAACTGGTTTCCCATAGCTTGGGGCCTCCGATAACCGAACTGATCGCGGAACAACCGTCTCCAGAACCAAATTTCCAAAATGTTCTCGAACCTCCTGAGCTACCTCTTGTGCTAGTCGAGTTCGAGCATCAAACATGACCAGCACGATTGAAGACACATGTAGATCAGCGTTCAGATTTTCCTGAATCAACTCAACGTTGTTTAGGAGTTGGGTAAGACCTTCTAGGGCATAATATTCACACTGGAGAGGAACGATTACTTCCGTAGCGGCCGCCAAGCTGTTCACTGTAAGCAAACCTAAACTAGGGGGACAGTCAATAAAGATGTAGTCGTATTCGTTAGAAATCAGAGAAATAGCTGACCGCAGTCGAAGTTCTCGGCTGAACATAGGAACCAACTCAACCTCTGAACCAGCTAAGTCCATAGTGGCTGGAACCAGGTCTAGTCCTTCTACGACAGTCTTAACCCGGGCAGCACTAATGGGAAGCTGCTGGACCAAAACGTTATAGCTTGAACTCTCAACGCTTTTGGAATCCACGCCTAGCCCAGTAGTGGCATTACCCTGAGGATCAAGATCGATTAATAGGGTTCTTTTCCCTGAAATAGCGATATTTGTAGCGATATTCACAACGGTGGTGGTCTTTCCAACACCGCCCTTCTGATTAGCTACCGCAATAATCCGTGGCATATGCGCATCTCTTTCAGCTAACCGATTATCTACAACAAACAGGCCAATCTCAGTCCCTTTAAGCTGTCGGGTCAAGCATTCTGCCGTTGTTTCACGTGAAACTCAAATTTCAAAACAGTACCGTTTCACGTGAAACTTCAAAAAAGAGGGTATTTAGTTATGTGTTTCCAGGTCCGAGGGATTTCTGGACCTGGGGGAGTAGCTAGTACAAGCTGAGCAAACCGCGGTGGTCCTTCAATCACCTCTATATCCGCATATCCCAAGGATTGAATTTCTCTCAACGGCCAACGATCAGGGTTTGGTGCCGGGGGTTCACTTACAACTAGCTGTCCCTTCTTCATCAAGAAACCAACAGCACACTCTGCCGTAGCAGCAGGCGGTCCGAACGAGCGACTAAAAACTCCGTTAAAGACACCCCTAAACCTGTATTCATGAGCTAGCTCCGTGGCATCTCCATTAACCACATCAACGTTAGAAGTGAGCTCGAGCACTGTCAGAGCATCTTCAAGGAATGCTGTTCGGGAGGCTGAACGATCCATCAACGTCAATTTCAAGTCCGGTCTCTCGACAGCGATAACAAGCCCAGGCAGCCCACCTCCCGAACCAAGGTCACACCAACGGGTGCTAAATCCTGGATCAGCAACCGTTAGGTGAGCTCGAGCATGTTCTACATATTCTTGTATGGGGCCGGGCCCTATATGGCCTAGAGTCTGTGCCCTCTCTAGAACCGCCACTAGCTGCGGCGAACTCACACAATCTCTCAGTCGTCGACGACGACAAGAACTACCCGACGTCTCGGCTCATCTCCAACTGAAATGGTGCCGACACCAGCAATCTCATTAACTGTGTCGTGAACTACCTTGCGGTCTGCAGCATTCATGGGCTCTAAGCCTTTTTCAGTTCCCTCACTAACAACTGTTTTAGCTAGTTCTTGAACATAAGCACTCAATGCCTCTCGTCGACGGCTTCGATATCCTCCGACATCAACACGAATTCGGGCACGGTTAACTCCCGGTAAGCGCCTTTGCAACATGGTTTTAGACACTTCGTGGATCGCTACTAGGTGATTTCCTTTAGGCCCAATCAACAGGCCAAGTTCCTTATCTTCACCCGCTAAATTTACTTCGAAGCTGTCCTCGTCTGAAGCAACATTTTCAGCACTTGCTTGAATCCCAAATGATTGGGCGAGTCCTTGTAGGAATTCTCCAACCAATTGCTGCTGTTCTTCAACATTCATTTCTGTGGTCATCGCAGTCTCCTGCCTTTAATAAGGGGAATTACTCCCTAGTGGTCGATCTTTCTTGTGCGCCGAATCGTGGACGGTTCATTGGAAACGGGCGCTGCTGTGGTATTTATCGAACGTATGTTCGATGTTTTTGAGCTTCCGTTAATTGTTCTCTTTCTGGTGTTTCCACTCTTGGCTGCAGCCTCGCTCTTGTCAGAACTGTTTTCTTTCGAAGAGTCGGGTGCCTTTTGCTGCTTCTGGCTGTGACCGGTCTTTTTGTTGGTTTTAATATTCGCCGACTGTTTATTCGGTGTCGTTTTCTTAGCCTTTGGTTTTGCAGCTGTGTTTTGTTTCTTTGCTCGCTTGCGCTTTTCTGATTTAGGAGGTCGTTTCCATTCGCGTTTGGCTGGTGGCTCGATCGGGCGAACTCGTGCCCTTACTTGCACCACACTTTTGCGAAATCCGAATATCGAGTTACGTCCTTCTTTAACAATTTCAAATTCGATGTCGTCCTGGGTGACGGACAGCTCGTCTAAGGCAACATCAAGCGCTTCCTCTACTGTCGAGCCAGCAGTAACTATCCAATCCATGGTCATTTGCGCCGTTTCTTTGTGCGCCCATCACCAGAAGTCCGTTTAGATTGAATTGGGTTTTGCTCTTCGTCGGCTTTAGGTTTCTGCGTTTTTCGAGAAGATTGATTTTTCGCCGGCGGTTGCTTCCCTTTTGAGTTGCGTTGCTTGCTTCGTTCCTCTCGCGCGAGGCGACGCTCATTCTGAGCCTCGATTGCTTTCTTTGAGCGTTGATTACTTACTTCCTTAGTTGAAGGCTCTGTTTGCGTTGCCTCTACCTCGATGGGAGTAGATTCCGGAGTTACAGGCTTCATTGTTTTATGAATAAAAGATTGCTGAGCTATTCGGTACAGACTTGAAGCAATGAAGTAGACGCCAAGCGCTGCTTGCACCAAGAACGCGAAGATGGGAAGCATGTAGGGCATGATCTTCATCAACATTTCCATCTGCGGATTCTGGGCAGCAGCGTCTCCGCGATGGGCCTTCATTTGCGCCTGTTGAAGAAAAGATAGGACGAAAGTAATTGCGACGAGGGCCAGGTAGGGAAGCCCATCAACAAAGTTCGCTTGGATTACGTCTTTAGCGGCTTCGGATAAATCAATCCCGAAAGAGACCATCTCGCCGTTATCAGCAACTAAATCCTGATAAAGATCCGAATCTTTCTTTAAATATGAGGGATTTGGAATTCCATCTGCACCCATCTTGGTCATGCCGTTGATAACCCGGTAAAGAACTATGAATACAGGGAGCTGAACCAGTGTAGGAAGACACCCAGCTAACGGATTCGCACCATGCTGTTGGTACAAAGCCATTGTCGCTTCGTTAACTTTTTGACGATCTCCTTTATGTTCCGCCTGGATGCGTTTCAACTCAGGTTGCAGTTGTTGGATGCGCATCATTGAGCGCGTGCCTTTGAGTGTTAAAGGCGTCAGGACCAACATGATTAAGAAGGTCAACAGGACTATCGAGATCGCGTAGCTACTCGAGAAGTCGTAGAACCAAGCTAAGACACGCGCAATTAAGTCAAACATCAGACCTCAACCCTTTGATTTGACAGAGGTACAGGGTCATAGCCCCACCCTCCCCATGGATGGCATCGAGCGATCCGACGCACTGCATACCAGGCACCTTTAGTAGCCCCATGTTGTGACACAGCTTCTATGGCATAACTAGAACATGTGGGATCAAACCTACAAACAGGGGCCCGCCGGAAAGTAAGTGCCTGATATACGCGGACGAGTTTGATCAACAACATTTTGGGAAAATTCATTTTTGATCTTCTATTCGCACAAGGAGATCGTTCAGGTCATCGCGCAGGTATGTAAATTGAGGGGCAGGCGACGGTCCGCGGACTCCTATTAAGTAACGTCCGGTCGGAAGTCGATTTTCTGCTTCACGTAAAATCGCTTTACATTGCCGTCTGACACGATTTCGTTGGACAGCATTCCCAAAGTTCCGCCCTATTGCATAGGCGACACGAGGGTTATTGAGAGTTAGGTCAGGGGAGAACATCATCCAAAAGTGCTGTCCAAATAACCGATTGGATCGTTTTAGCGCGACAAAATCGGCTCTTTGGCTACAACTTTCAATCAAGCGCTCAGCCGTTGTCGGCCCTTGTTGCGTCGTGCTTTGATAATGGAACGTCCAGCTTTAGTTGACATTCGATGACGGAACCCATGTCGACGAGCTCGCCGCCGATTGTTGGGTTGAAAGGTGCGTTTCATATTTTTGGACTCCGATTCGGGTCTCAATAAGTCCGCTGCTGCAACTGAAGGGAGGGAGCTAGGCCGCGATCGCGCTTTACATCGCCATTGTACCTAGAGTCCACGATTGCCTTACAGGACAACAGTTTGGACAGGTGAATAAAAAATTTCCTAAATCTTGTCTGATGAGTCATTTGACTTCATCTGAACAGAATCAGCCTAGAGGGGAATGCAATGAAACAGAAACATCAGTGCAGAAAGTCCTGAGTTTTAGAGGGTTTTGAGAATTCTCGCGCGGAACGTGCTAAATGTGGCGTAATAGTTACAAAGTTACCACTTAAAGTAGTTGTTTTGCTCTTCTTGGCCACAGAGTGCTAGGTTCCACAACTCGCGAATGAGTGGAACTTGGGGTTTTACACAACAGCCACAGGTTTTCCACACGGTGTGGCTTGTGGGGCCTTATGGCTGATGAAACGTTAAGTAATACGGAAAAAAGTAACGAGAACCAAGATGTCGGTCTCAATGCTGACGCTGTTTGGACAACTTGTCGAGGATTACTTCGAAGTCAAGTGTCGGAGGCGGTTTGGCTCACTTCATTTCGTGATCTCCACATGGTGGCTATGTCGACAGACCACGTGGTCCTGGTAGCTCCAAGTAATCTCATTCGTGATCGAGTACTAAATCGATACTTGCCCATGGTCGAAGCAGCTTTAGCTGACGCTGGGTGCACTACCGAAAGTCTCGAGATCGAAGTACAACCAGAACTAGAAAACTCGCCTTTAATTGACGAAGAGCCTCGCGTAGAAGTGGCTGCCCCAGCGCCAGATCTACAAGATCGGCTTGGTAGCGCCGCAAGTAATCTTCGAGATTCAAACACCTCAACTGGTGATTCCTACACCGACACTATTCATCCTCTTTACACATTTGAATCCTTCGTTACTGGTACAAGCAACCGATTTGCTCATGCAGCCGCACTAGCCGTTGCTGAAACCCCAGGGCGGAGTTATAACCCTCTCTTCATCTATGGGGGAGCTGGGTTAGGTAAGACTCATCTACTTCAGGCAATAGTTCACTACATCCGAAGCACCTATCCCAACTACACCGCTCGGTATGTGTCCACCGAAACCTTTATGAATGAGTTCGTTGAGGCAATCCGTACTTCAACAACCAGCACATTCAAACGCCGTTACCGCGACATCGACGTCTTACTAATCGACGACATTCAATTTATGGAAGGGAAAGAAGGTCTCCAGGAAGAATTTTTCCACACATTCAACTCCCTTCATGGTGCCGGCAGGCAAGTAATCCTTTCCTCAGATCGGCCACCAAGAAACATTGCAACGTTAGAGGACCGTCTTCGAAGCAGGTTTGAATGGGGACTTATAACCGACATCCAACCACCCGACGTTGAGACCCGCCTCGCAATCCTCCGAAAGAAAACTGAAGTCGCGCGCAGCGAAGTTCCAGACGAAGCCTTGGAATTCATTGCAGAACTCATAACAAACAACATTCGCGAATTGGAAGGTGCTCTAATTCGTGTCAGTGCTTACGCATCGCTAACTGACGAACCAATTTCTGTCGATCTAGCAGAGCGAGTTCTTGGAGACATTGTTCACAACAATGAATCCAGACCAATAACCCCTGGTGTAATTCTCGACGCAACCTCTGAAATGTTTGGTTACGACGTAGACGAACTTAAAGGTAAGAGGCGGCACCGCAGTCTTGTGCAGGCTCGTCAAATAAGCATGTATGTAGTTCGAGAATTAACCGATCTTAGTTACCCAGCAATCGCTCGAGAGTTTGGTGGTCGAGATCACACCACAGTGATGCATGCTGTTGAGAAAGTTGGAAATCAAATGGCAGAAAGGCGACAAGTCTACGATCAAGTAAGCGCGTTAATTTCAGACATCAAATCCAATTAATGCGTGGATAAAGTTCTGGATCATGTTGTGGAGATGAAGTGGACAAAGGTTGGTTATCCACAAAATTTAAGAAAGCAATCCAAGAGGGTCGGTCTCCTGTGGGTAGCGGTGGACAGTAGTGTCGATAAAGAAACACCCACTGACTAGGGATTATGTTCGTTTGTCCACAATCCACAAGACCTATTACCACTATTGAATTTTAGAAAACAAATAGAAAGAAGAAGGGCGACGTGAAATTTCGATGTGAACGCGACGCACTGGTCGAACAATTAGGAACAGCAAGCAGAGCAGTAAGCAGCCGCGGCGGTGCGTTACCTGTTCTCACTGGCATCCACTTAAAGGCCAATGAAGATGTCCTGACAATGACAGGAAGTGATTTAGAAATCACTGTCAAAGCGTCAGTACCGGTCGCTGTATCAGAACCAGGCGAGGCCGTCTTACCATCCCGGATCGCCGTAGATATCATTCGGTCTCTTGACTCTGGTGCGATCGAAGTTGAGGTGACTGGTGAGGAGGCAAAAATCTCAGGGGGACGCTCACAGTTTTCTGTCCGCACACTCCCAGTTGATGATTTTCCATCTCTTTCCGACCCAACCGGCGATGAAGTAACAGTTGCCACCTCCGACTTGGCAGCAGGGCTAAAACAAGTGGTTCGAGCTGCAAGTGGAGATGATGCCCGACCGATCCTGACAGGTGTTTTGATGTCAGCTGAAGATGGAGGTCTTCGATTGGTGGCTACTGATTCATATCGCTTGGCAGTTCGAGATCTTCCTGAAGCAACAGTTCTAAGCGAAGGGCAAAAAGTACTTGTCCCATCGCGAGCTCTTGATGAACTGGGTCGAGTTTTGGGCGATTCAGAAGAAGTAACCGTGAGACTAGGCGAACGCGAAGTCAGCTTTGATGTAGTTGTCGACGATGGGGAAGTTCAAGTGACCACGCGTCTTATCGAAGGCGAATTTCCCAACTACAGACAGCTAATTCCAAGCAGCTACCCCAACCAACTAACAATTGGTAGAGAGCCTTTACTAGAAGCAGTCCGGCGAGTGAAATTAATGGCTCGAGACACCACTCCATTGAGAATTACTCAGAAAGCTGGGTTTGTAGAGTTGATGGCTGTCACACAAGATGTGGGTCAAGCCCACGAAGAAGTAGATGCTCAATACAATGGAGATGAGCTAACCGTGGCATTTAACCCGGATTATCTAATTCAGGGTCTGGAAGCCGCTCCAGGTGATGAAGTGGTTCTTGAAACGCTTGACGCTTTGAAACCAGCGGTTCTTCGTTCGACTGAAGGCGGCGACTTTTTATATCTATTAATGCCGGTTCGAGTTTCTTGAACTGAGTGTCGAGATATTGATCATTAAACGCTTGTGGTTGACAGACTTTCGGAATCACCTAACAACTGACGTTGAACTCAACAAAAAAACAACCCTGATTGTTGGGTTAAATGGGCACGGAAAAACAAACCTCATTGAGGGAATTCATCTATTAAGCGGGGCTAGATCATTTCGCGGTGCGAAGGTCGATGCGCTAGTCGCTGATGGAAAACTGTCTGCCTATTTACGTGCGGAGATTGACCATAATGATAGATCGTCGCTCGTTGAGATTGAATTGGCGTCCCAAGGCCGCTCAAAAGCGCAGGTCAATAAACAGAAAGTAAAGAGATTTAGAGACTTAGGTGACACTGTTCGGATAGTTGTGTTTAGTCCAGATGATCTCGAGATTATTAAAGGCCCGCCGTCAGTACGACGAGTATTGTTAGACGAAACGATCGCGATAGGTAGCGCCGAGTTCAGAGCAGTGAGAACTGAATTCGACCAAATTTTGAGGCAACGTAACAATTTACTCAAACAAGCACGCGGCCGTCGCACAGATGAATTGGAATCCAACCTACTTATTTGGGATAACCAATTAATTGAGGCAGCTGACTCAATAGGAGATCACAGAGCAAATTTTGTTGCTTCGATCCAATCTATCGTTGCAGATTTTTACCAACGAGTAGCTGGTGTTAGTAGTGATGTCATGTTGCTTTTAAATACTGACTGGAGAGATGAAGGTCTTGCAACCGCTTTATTTAAACACCGCGACGATGAAGTTAGAAGAGGTATGACATTGGTCGGTCCGCATCGTGATGACCTGACCATTTTATTAGGATCACTGAACTCGAGGTCCCACGCTTCACAAGGTGAGCAACGAAGTTTGGCGCTCGCATTGCGGCTGGCGAGCTACGTATATGTTGAACAGGTAACAGGTGATCAATCCGTTGTCTTGTTAGATGATGTGTTTTCTGAATTGGACGAGAATCGTGCTCGACGGTTAGTGGAATGTCTTCCGGATGCTCAAATAATTTTAACTTCCGCTACAGGGACTGTTCCTGAGGGAATCGAGCCAGGCCAAACGTTAGAAGTAATCGAGGGCCGAATCCATGGATGCTGAGGAGAGCGGGTCCTATCGATGGCATGAGCCACGGTCAGTTAAAGAAGTCTTAAATCGTCTCATTAGTGACTTTGACGATGGCGGATCGATGTATCTCATCTATCAACACTGGATAGAAGCAGTGGGCGAGACGATCGCAAGCCACTGTAAGCCTCTTCGAGTAGTTGACGACTATCTATTAATTGAAGTCGATCATCCGGGCTGGGCTACTGAAATCCGGTACTTGGAAACAGAATTAGTAGCTAAATTGACTCAAATAGACCCCAGCCTTGGATTTTCTGGCGTAAAGGTCCAGGTTAAAGGTTAACAAGTCAGCAATTTCCTTCAGAAGCGTCCAGACGCTATATAACGGTTCAAACCCTACCTCTTTGGGACCCCTACTGCTGGTAGTGTTTGGCTCACGAAAAGGGGTTCAGTGAGCGACGTCACATACCAGGCAGAAAGTATCCAAGTCTTAGAGGGTTTGGAAGCAGTTCGAAAGAGACCAGGTATGTACATAGGCTCAACTGGGCCTGCTGGGCTGCACCATTTGGTCTACGAAGTTGTAGATAATTCAGTTGATGAAGCGATGGCTGGTCACTGTACGACTATTGAAGTGACCATTCTCCCTGATGGAAGGTGCCGCGTTACTGATGATGGGCGTGGCATCCCTGTAGAGAAACATCCTAAATACTCAGATAAATCTGCAGCTGAAGTGGTTATGACGGTTTTGCATGCTGGTGGAAAATTTGGCGGCGGCGGATACAAAGTTTCAGGCGGGCTCCATGGCGTCGGTGTGTCAGTCGTTAATGCGTTATCGACAGCTGTCGAATTAGAAATAGACCGTGATGGACGACGCTGGAGACAGGATTTTCATGATGGGGGACAACCAATCGGTCCTATAGAGGAAATAGGTGAAGCTCCTGAGTCCCGAACTGGCACAAGCGTTACTTTTGCTCCGGACCCGTCAATTTTTGATTCTGTTGAATTTCGAGCTCAAACTCTCTTAGAACGATTCCAAATGATGGCGTTTTTGAACGCGGGACTCCGGATCATTTTTCATGATGAAAGAGAAGTTTCTCCTCTAGAGGCCGAATTCCAATACGACGGAGGAATTCGCGATTTCGTTCGTCATCTCAACGACGCCAAAGACCCTCTTTTCGAAGATGTTGGATATCTATCGGCGGCTGAAGAAGGTGACGAAGTTGAAATCGCTTTTCAATGGAATACGGGGTATCAACTTGACGGAATCCATTCGTTCGCTAATGGCATCAGCACCATTGAAGGTGGCATGCATGAAGAAGGATTTAAAACTGCGTTGACCTCGACAGTCAACCGCTACGCGCGAGCGAAGAATCTTCTTAAAGAAAAGGAAGACAATCTACAAGGTGATGATATTCGTGAAGGACTTACAGCAATAGTGAGTGTTCGCCTTCAAGAACCCCAATTTGAAGGACAGACCAAAGCCAAACTTGGAAATACTTCAATGCGAAGTTTGGTCCAAAAGGCAACGAACGACGCATTGACGGACTGGCTTGAAGAGCACCCAAAGGAAGCAAAGAGAACCATCAATAAAGCAATTGACGCGCGACGAGCGCGGTTGGCTGCCCAGAAAGCGAAAAACACGGTAAGAAAGTCAGCGCTAGCGGGTGCTGGTCTTCCCGGGAAACTGACCGATTGTTCATCGGGCGACGCTGCTGAAAGCGAGCTTTACATAGTTGAAGGCGACTCAGCTGGAGGATCTGCCAAAGACGCTCGAGACCCTCGAACTATGGCGATTCTTCCCATTCGTGGGAAAATTTTAAATGTCGAACGTCTAGGTGGACGACTTGAAAAAATGTTTCAAAACACCGAGGTACAGGCTCTAATTTCTGCGATTGGAGCAGGAGTTGGAGATGGTGAAGGCAACTTCGACATTGAAAAAATGCGCTACCACAAGGTTGTTTTACTTTGTGACGCCGATGTAGATGGAAGCCACATTCGAACTCTTCTGCTCACTTTCTTTTGGCGCCAAATGAAAGATTTGGTTTTAGGTGGTCACATCTACATTGCTCAGCCGCCGTTGTATTCCACCAAAGTAGGAAATGACACGGTGTATCTAAAAGACGACGCTACGAAGTCAGATTTTCTCTCGGATAAGCCCAACCATAAGAATGAATTCCAACGGCTAAAAGGGCTCGGCGAAATGGATGCCGAAGAGTTGTGGGAAACAACAATGAATCCTGAAACAAGAACCTTGCTCCAGGTCACTGTCGACGAAGCCTCAATAGCCGACAACATCTTTAGTGTCTTAATGGGTGAACATGTTGAAAGCCGAAAAGGGTTTATACAAAACAACGCACATGACGTCCGATTTCTGGATATTTGAAGATCATGACTGACTTACCTCCATCCGATAACGGCAGCACAGATGACGAAAGCCGTTTGTCGATAGAACCAATTGAGATCCAACAAGAAATGGAGCAATCATTTCTTGAATACGCAATGTCGGTTATCACCGCACGAGCACTGCCTGATGCCCGTGACGGCTTAAAGCCCGTTCACCGAAGAATTTTGTGGTCCATGTTTTCGACTGGCATGCGGCCCGATAGACCGCATAAAAAATGTGCGACTGTTGTCGGAGACGTAATCGGCAACTACCACCCACATGGCGACAACGCGATCTACGAAGCCATGGTTCGGATGGGCCAAACTTTTAGTTTGGCCAACACTTTGATTGACCCACATGGCAACTTCGGGTCCCCTAATGACCCTCCAGCCGCTTACAGATACACCGAGTGCCGGCTTACGGACCTAGCGATGCGAATGGTCGAAAATATCGACGAAGATACTGTTGATTTAGTATCAACCTTCGACGGGTCAGGTGAAGAGCCTGCTGTGATGCCAGCTCGGTTTCCGAACCTGTTAGTTAATGGAAGCCAGGGAATTGCGGTCGGAATGGCTACAAATATCCCGACGCATAATTTGACTGAAATTATTGATGCAACTCTTCACTTGATCGATAACCCAGAGGCATCAGTTACTGATCTCATGGAATTTGTCCAAGGGCCTGATTTTCCGACCGGCGGTTTGATTATGGGACGGGCAGGTTCGACCAATGCCCTCACAACAGGTCGTGGCTCCATTCGAATAAGAGCTCAAGCTGAAATTGTGGAAGACGGCAAGAACACCCAAATAGTTGTTACTGAAATTCCATATCAACAATCAGTTGAAAATATCGAGCAGAAGATTGCTGATGCTGTTGATAGAAAAATCATCGACGGGATCAGAGAGTTACGTAATGAATCAGCTAAAGGAAAAACAAGATTTGTTATTGAACTCAAGCGGGATGCCCCCGCCAGTGTTGTCTTAAACAATCTTTATAAACACACCCCTCTACAAACCAGCTTTGCGGCGAACATGGTGGCGTTGATAGATGGAATTCCGCGCACGATCAATCTCCGAGATGCGTTGGCAGCCTATGTAGAACATCAAATCGATGTGGTAACACGACGATCTCAATATCGACTGAGCCAAGCGCTGGATCGGGCTCACATTGTTGAAGGCCTGCTCCGAGCTTTGGACCTGATTGATGAGATAATCACGCTTATTCGAGCTAGCGAAGACAGATCTTCGGCTCTTGGCGAACTTCAGCTTGAACCTTTTTCGTTTAGCGAAAGACAGGCGAATCACATTCTCGACATGCAATTGGGTCGTTTAACGAGATTGGGGCGAACACGTCTTGAAGAAGAATTAGAAGAGCTCCAAGCGCGCATCAAAGAGTTAGAAGAGATCCTTAGTAATGAGAGTCAACTGCGGGCAGTAATAAAACAAGAACTAACTGTGGTCAGAGAAGAGCACGACACACCCCGCCGTTCCCAAATTGTCTTCGATGAAGGAGATATGGAAGTTGAAGACTTAATTGATAACGAACCCGTTGTTATTACTCTCAGCAAAGGGGGCTATATCAAATCAGTTGCTGCAGATACCTTCCGGACACAAGGACGTGGTGGAAGGGGAGTGCAAGGAGCGCGCCTGAAGGATGATGACATTTTAGTTCGCGTGTTAACAACCACCGCTCACTCATATCTTTTATTCTTCACCAACCGAGGGAAGGTCTACCGCCTGAAGGCCTACCAGGTTCCGATGATGGAACGCACAGCCCGCGGGACTGCTGTCGTTAATTTGCTCCAGTTGCAACCCGACGAAGTTGTAGAGGCCGTCATCGACGCACAAGAATTCGTGGAGGATGAATTTTTGCTGTTTGTGACTCGTAAAGGGGTCGTTAAGAAAACTGCGTTCGCTGAATATGACAAGAACCGCACTAACGGCCTCATTGCAATAAATCTTCGTGACCAAGATGAGTTGGTTCGTGTTATTCAGGTTCGAGAAAACGATGATGTTGTTTTGGTGAGTAGCGCTGGCCAGGCAATAAGGTTTGCTGGTAGCCAAGTGCGACCAATGGGTAGAAGTGCCGCTGGTGTCAGAGGAATGAAGTTACGAGCTGACGACGTTGTTGTCGCAGCAGCGTCTACTTCAGAAAATGATCAACGTTTCCTACTGACGGTCACAGAAGGCGGTTATGGGAAGCGCACTCCCATAGAGGCTTACCCCCGTAAGGGACGCGGAACAATGGGAGTGAAAGGAATCAAGCTGACTGAAGCACGTGGTGCGGCGGTCATCGGCGCTCGAATGGTCGAGCTAGATGATGAAATAATAATGGTCTCATCGGGTGGCGTACTAATTCGTACCGCAGTCTCGGAAATAGCGGAACAGCGACGTGACGCCACTGGAGTAAAGGTTATGAACGTCGGTGTCGACGAAACAGTTGCAGCGCTCTCGCCGGTTACGTTGGACCTTGACGAAATCGTTGAAACCGAAACAACAAACTAGTTGCCGCGCCCAGCTAAGGCGTAGCCTCCCGTACACTTCGACGCGTGGCTGATTTCGATCAACCAGGATCAGGTAACCCTCCTGCAGACGGCGTCGATGATGAAACCTTCGCGCGTGCAGTCGGTTTAGATCAAGAAGAAACCGAGCGGCGCGTACCCCGTAAGCGGAAAATATCCGGTTCGACCTCAGGCCGCTCCTCTAAGGGAGAGAAAAAGCGGAGTCGAGAAAAACCTGTGGTGAGACGCCCGCCCGTTCGTGAAAAACATGATGATGAAAGCCGGATAATAAAGGGACCCGAAGATACAGGTGTCGTTCCATTAGTTGAAGACGTAACGCCGCCTGCAATTGAGGCTCGAGTCAGTGGCCTAATTGAACAAATTTCGCCGGTACCTGTAGAAACTCAAGAGCCAATTTTATTGCCCGAAGAAGAACTTGGGTGGCTCGGGAAACGTCGGGCTCGCGTTCGACGAACCCGACGCACTATCCGACATATCGACCCGTGGTCAGTTTTGAAGGTTTCAGTACTTCTATATGCCTGCCTATATGGAGCGACAGTAATTGCTGGTTACTTGCTTTGGACTGCCGCGGTGCAATCGGGTGTCATATCCAATATTGAATCTTTTATCGCTGAAGTTGGCTCCTATGAAGTGTGGGAAATCAACGGAGATGAAATTTTTCGACGAGCAACGGTTATTGGAGCAGTGCTGTTTGTAGCGGGTGTGGCGTTCAATGTGCTGCTCACAATTATCTTTAATCTCATTAGTGACCTTGTTGGGGGGGTCCGGGTGACTCTCTTGGAAGAAGATCAGCCGCCTTCTTAAATTAGAGTCACGTTGGTTACGGGGCTATAGCCCCGCTACTATCGGTCACTCGTTCGGGGCTATAGCTCAGTTGGTTAGAGCGCACCCCTGATAAGGGTGAGGTCGCTGGTTCGACTCCAGCTAGCCCCACGTTCCGAACAGCGCTAATCACATAACTCGTGATGAGGTTTCGAGCGGAGGTAGCTGTGCGAGTATTACGCCGGGCAATCTTGGCAATGGGAGTAGGAACAATTGTGGCTGCCATCTTGCGTCTTAGGGGATCTGGTGGTGTTCCCCCACGCCAAGGTAAGTGGAGACAACTAAGCGGCCCGGATTTTCGCTGACGTGACAACTGCTGCTGTTATCGGTTCTGGTGTCGTCGGGCGAAGAGTCGCGCGCCAGCTAGCTGCCTCGGGTCTAGTCGACCGACTGATTCTTGGAGCTAGACATCCTCAACGAATGCATGGTTTTGTCCGGCAATTGATTGACCTAGACATTGAAGTTATTGCTCCGGGTCCCCTACCAGCAGCGGATGTAACTGTGTTGGCTCAGCCGCCTGGAGGACACACGGAACTTGCTGAAGAGGCACTTGGAAATGATTCTCACGTGGTTTCATTGTCGGACTCCTTAAATGATGTAGAGGGTCTCCTAGGCCTTGAAGCGACCGCTATGAAGGTAGATCGCTCGGTGATTGTCGGAGCAGCGTTTTCGCCTGGTTTGAGTTGCTTGCTGGCACGTCATGGTGGAGAGCGATTCGATCAGGTTGATGAAATACATGTTGCGCGAATGGGTACAGGTGGACCCTCGTGTCAACGACAGCTTCATCGTGCCAGAACTCAAGAAGCGGTTGAATGGCGCGATAGGAGTTGGGTCAAACGGCCAAGTGGGAGTGGACGCGAACTCGTCTGGTTTCCTGACCCGCTTGGCGCGAGTGATTGCTACCGAGCTGCGCTCGTAGACCCTTTTCTTTTATCTGCGAGTTTTCCTGAAGTTGATCGAATTACGGCCAAGGTTGCGGCTACTAGACGCGATCGGCTGACTGCCTGGCTGCCAATGCTGCGGCGACCTCACAAAGATGGAGGGCCAGGAGCAGTTCGTATTGAAATACGTGGTATCCAAGATTCAGTTCAGACGACAGAAGTCTTGGGGGCCATAGACCATCCGTCATCTGCAGCCGCAGCCGTTGCGGCTATTGCAGCAGAATGGTCGCTATTAGGATTACTGCCGTCAGGGTCTTGGAGTTTAGGCATGCTCGATAGTCCACTTCCGTGGCTTCAAGAACTTGAGAATCGAGGAATTTCAGCTGCCGTCTATGAAGGTATTTCAACTACTCAGGAGTGAATTGGAAGTTCGACCACCCTTGGTCGGTGGATTGAGTTTCTTTGAAGTAAGTCAATGCCTATATTCTCGACTTGACTGGAGTAATTGATGTTTGCAGCGATCCCAAGCCCGTCGACAAACTCCATACAAATAGGGGCCCTCGAATTGCGTGCCTATGGGCTGATGATCGCCGTGGGAGCGTTGATTGCAGTATGGATAAGTAGTCGTAGATATGAGGCTGCTGGCGGCGACGCGGTGGTGGTGCATCGGATGGCCACTTGGGCTATTCCAGCAGGAATATTAGGGGGACGCTTCTATCACGTCGCTACTGATTTCAGTCGATTCCAAGGCCAGTGGATAGAGATACCGAAAGTCTGGAAAGGAGGGCTTGGGATATGGGGGGCGGTCGCCGCTGCAACGCTTACCGGTTGGTGGATAGTACGCAGAGAAGAAGGTGATGTACCTGCAATGTTTGATGCCACTGCGGTCGGAATTCCGGTTGCGCAGGCCATTGGACGACTTGGGAATTGGTTTAATCAAGAACTGTTTGGGAGACCAACAGATTTGCCATGGGGCCTTCAGATTGATCCCAAAAATCGTCCATCTGGGTATGTCGAGTCGGAAACTTTTCATCCGACGTTTTTATATGAAGCTCTATGGAATTTGGGTGTCGCAGGGTTTGTCGCGATCGTTACTCCCAAGTTGTTTCCGAATTTGAAAAAGGGTTATAGCTGGGCAATTTATGTAGTGGGGTACACCCTTGGAAGATTGTGGATTGAGCTACTACGGACTGACAAAGCAACAGAGGTCTTTGGAGTGCGGATCAATGTGTGGACTTCGATCATTGTCTTGTTCGTGGCAATTGGAATTGTGGCGAAAGGCCTTCGAAATGAACCGGCCGATGGTCATCGAAATTCGTCGGAAAGTGTTCCACACTGAAGTGGGAGGCCCCATAGTGGCCGAATCACCTTGACCTACAGAGATGGCCCCCACAATGCGGATAGTAGTAACCGGTTACGGAGTAGATATCCCCGAATCCCCCTTACGTTCACAGATAGCTGAGCCACTGAGATTTCTGGGGCATGAAGTTGTTGCTGTGGCACCGACAAGTGCAGCTATCAAATGGGGGTTAGATCGTTATTCTCCGGAAATACTTGTTGTTGTTCCAGCAGCAGGCATTCCCGACCGAAATGAAATCCGAGCGTTGACAGCTGTCTCAGAAACGGTCGCTGTCTGTTTACATACAGGGCCATTGTTAGAAGGTGCAACAACAGACCTAAGTGTTATTGATGACGACTTACGGGAATACGACCTGGTTGCGGTACCTGATCTTCAGACCTTTGATGAATACGAGGCTCTCGGAACATTTCGGCTTTCACTAATAGAGCCTGCCGTCCATCCACCTGCGCTCATGAATTTTGTTCCCTCTGAACGACGAGGGATCGTCGTAGTAGGAAATTCTGACCCTGAAAATATTGATGCCGTCATGAGTATTGATCACCTAGACGATGTCGTCGTGATGGGTGAAGGCTGGATCGACTTACCGCTAGAAGTGTCAGCTGTTGATACTTTGCCTTTGCCGGAACGTGCAACACTATTCGCTGGAGCCCATCTGTTAGTTGAATTACCGGCCTCGTTAGCCCATCAATCAGCAGTCAAGAAATCGGCTTTTGAATTAGGTCTTTCCACGGCCGTGTACGAAGCGGCGGTTGTAGGAACACCTTCTTTGGTCCAAGCCCGGGCTGCTGTTGAGCATGTCTTAGAACCGGGGAAGGAAATTATTACATTCCAATCAGCGAGCGACTTAGGGCAACTAATCCCTCTCCTGCTCGCTGATCATCAGGAGACCAATAAAATCGGAGAAGCCGCATGGTCTCGAGTAACCGCTGACCATACTTGGGCTCAACGATGGCGGACCTTCTTAGAGCCTTGGGTTGATGACGTGGATACCGATCGAGCTAAAGAAGTTAGTTACCTCGGCAAGGTTGAGGTGTTGAGTCAGGCTGGATAACCGAGGACAACCGTTTTATCGGTCTGCCATGAGCTCGATGAAGCGTTCTGGTGAAATATTTCCTCCAGATAAAATGACCCCAATCCGATCACCAGCCGGCTTTACTTCCCCAGATAAAAGAGCCGCCAAAGCGCTGGCGCCGCTGGGTTCAACTATTTGTCTTTGGTATCGAAATAAATAGTCCATTGCATCGAGGATCTGACCATCGGTAACAGTCACGACTTCTTCTACATGTTGTTGGATGACAGTAAAAGTGTGTACGCCGGGCGAGGTGGTTTGTTGTCCATCGGCAATCGTGTCGGGCACTTCGATTTTAATGATTCTCCCTGCCCTAAGGGACAACTGAACGTCGTTGCCTAATTCTGGTTCGACGCCGACAATTTGACAGTTTGGGTTTTGTTGATGTGCTGCCAACGCACTTCCCGAAATCAGTCCACCACCCCCAACTGAGACAATCAACTGATCTAACGGTCCGGACTCTTCGAATAATTCTTGGACGCAAGTGGATTGACCGGCAATCACATCAGGATGATCAAAAGGGGGCACCAAGCTCAAATTTCTTTCCTGCACTATCTCTGCTGCGATGTCCTCTCGGTTTTGGGTGTAACGGTCATAACTAATGATCTCAGCACCGTAACTTTCGGTTGCATCGCGTTTTGATTGTGGCGCGTCAGTGGGCATCACGATTGTTGCTGGAATCTCAAATAGTTGAGCAGCGCGAGCTACAGCCTGCGCATGGTTTCCGGACGAATAAGAGATAACGCCTTGTTGACGAACAGAAGCTGGGATCGCTGCAATCGCATTAAAGGCGCCGCGGAATTTAAACGCACCAGTCCGTTGTAGATGTTCAGCCTTTAAGTGGACCTCTGCACCGACACGCTCATCTAACAAACGCGAACGCAAGACCGGTGTTCGTCTCACGACACCGGCGAGCCGGGCTGAGGCTGCTTCGAGATCTATGTCAGAAGACACTCGACTCTCCGGACCGAGATTTCATGAAAAGCAATCAAAAAGTTCTTGTATGGCGTGCATTTGTCCGCCGCTAGTGCTGGACGGCACGAGAATTGGGGTCTTGCAACCTTGATCAAACCACTCTTCGACACCCTGACGCACTTCGTCTCGAGATCCGTAAAGAGTCGCATTTGATAGCCAGTCATCCGACATACATGTCAAAACACGGTCACGATCACCCGCTTCAAGAGCAGCTTCTATACCTTCCATCTCCTCGGTATATCCTGCCTGTTTCCAGTAGTTCCGGTAGTTCGGTAGAGCTACATACCCCTGGAGAGTCTTTCTGTTTCTCTCAGCACCGGCGCTCCGATCCTCGTCGATCACTGTCGGAATCATGTTGCCAATAAAGAAATCGCTCCCTTGAACGTCTTCAGGTATGTCAGCAACTGAATTGTTGAAATCATTACGACTGGCGTTAGCCCACACAGCGCCAGCACTGATTTCAACTGAAAGTTCAACCATTTTTCGTCTCAGCGTCGCCAAAACAATTGGCGGGAGTTCGCCGTGATGTTCGGCTGCGCGTTCCATAGCAGCTACGTAGTCGCGAATATCGCCTAACGGTTTTCCGGGAGTAATTCCTAAACGTTGATGAACTGGACCATGAGTCACACCTATCCCCAAGCGGAATCGACCGTTGCTAATTTCATGAATAAAAGCAGCTGTTGCGGCGAGATCCTCCGGGTTTCTGAAATAAATAGGCTGGACTGAAGTACCGAAAGTTATTTCGTTAGTTGCAGAAGCGATTGCTTGACATAGGGCTACACAGTCACCCATGGAGGGGCAGTAAATCCCTGAAAAACCGCGATGCTCAATTTCGGCGGCTACATCGAGTGTTTGTTGACGTCGACCATTAACAGCAGCCAACGAAATCGCGGGCATATTCATTAGGTATTCCTCCTGAGAAGATTCGCTTATTTATAGCGAGTTTCAATACCTTGATCATGCCTGCAAAATCGATTGTTTGCTTAAGTCGTACTCCGGGCGTTACTTCGGTACCCTCTGAGAGTTATTGGGGCTGTAGCTCAGTTGGCTAGAGCACCTGCTTTGCAAGCAGGGGGTCGTCGGTTCGATTCCGATCAGCTCCACAAACAAAACCTCTTAAAACAGGCTTAAACCACAACCCTCTAACAAGACAGGGGGCTGTGTTTTTAGTTACGAGTACAAGAGCGTCTTTGCAACGATGAGTGGAGCACCCATCGTTTCGCCAATCTAATTATTAGCCGTCAACTGCGCGGAAGGTCTGACCACGGTAATTCACGTTGTTCTTTTTCACCCGGCTCCCGCGGTAAACCAAGCACTCTCTCACCCACAATATTTCGCTGAACTTCGTCACTCCCACCCGCAATAGATTGAGCAGGAGTAAACATTGAGTAAGCATGAAAAAGGCCGTCAGTTGGAGCGTCTTCGCCATACAACATCCCATACGGCCCCATTGCTTCTAGCCCTACATCACGAATTTCACGGCCCATGTCAGAACCGAGAAGCTTGAGTGTGGAAACCTCAGGACCGGGCTGACCACCGGCCTTGATCTTCGCTGCCGCCCGCATACCAGACCATCGAGCAGATCTTCGCATCTCAAGAATTCTTGCCAATCTCTGGCGCGTCCCCGGGTCAGTCGCAGCATCGAATTGTGATGTCACATCATCGAGGACTTTGGATACTCCACCGCTTAAGGCAAGAGAAAATCCGTCATTCTTAGACGAAATACTTGTGCTGTGATCGCGAACGCTCATATCTCGATCAATTGCACCAAAAGCTGCTGTTTCTCCCATTCCTGCATTATCAGGATCACGTTCATGGGACAGCGTTGTCATAGCAACGCGCCAACCATCACCTAAATCTCCTAGGCGGTCGTCTTCAGCAACTCGGGCATCGTTCAAGAAAACTTCATTAAATGCCGCATCTCCGGTCATTTCACGCAGCGGCCGAATATCCACACCCTCTTGTTCCATATCGATAAGGAAATAAGTAATCCCTCGATGCTTAGGTTTTTCAGGGTCTGTTCGAGCTATAAGAATTCCGTATTGCGCCCATTGCGCGCCTGAGTTCCAAACTTTTTGGCCATTAACTACCCACTCTTCACCATCACGAACTGCTTTCGTAGACAAACCAGCCATATCCGAACCAGCACCTGGTTCTGAAAAAAGTTGGCACCAAATGTCCTGGCCATTAACTATTCGAGGCAGATACTTTTCCTGTTGCTGTTGAGTTCCGTAGTGCATGATGGTCGGCGCCGCTAAAAAGGTTGCAACACCATTCGGTGGGCCAAAAGCGCCAGCTTCACGCCGGGCTTGAATCGCAGCTTTAGTCGGACCAGATGAGAGACCTCGGCCGCCGAATCCATCTGGCCAAGATGGGAAAGCCCAACCGGCGTCTGCGAGAAGTTGCCACCAAACACCTAGCGGCATATCAGGATCCCAGTGCTCAGCGAACCATTGCGCTGCATCTATTTTCACAGCTTCTGGATTGTTTAAGTTCACGAAACCATCTTAAGAGAGGGTGACCTCAGAGAATTATTTTTCCAATCAAGATGCACACCGGCTAGCTGAAACTAACTACACAAAGCAAAATAACTAGGAGCCACCAATCATCATCTAGCTGGTGCCGAACATCAACTAGGAGATCTAAAGCCTGTTCCAACTACGCTCATATTGTGTCTAAAGCCAAGTTCCATCTCCACCCTCATCACCATGTCGGCGCCGTTGACCCCAGAATCTTTGGTGGGTTTCTTGAACACATGGGGCGTGCTGTCTACGAAGGCATTTATGACCCAACATCTGCTCAGGCTGATGATTATGGGTGTCGCACAGACGTTCTGTCTGCCCTAGATGAACTTGACTTCACCGTCATGCGCTATCCAGGGGGCAACTTCGTTTCTAATTACCACTGGCGAGATGGAGTTGGCCCAATCCACGACCGGCCCACCCGCAGAGATCTAGCGTGGGGAACGATTGAACCAAACACGTTCGGCACAAACGAGTTCTTATCTCTATGCAAGCGAACTGGTTGGTCTCCGATGTTCGCTGTGAACCTAGGGACAGGCTTGCCCGAGGAGGCTGCAGACTGGGTTGAGTACACCAATGGTGAATTGGAAACTGATATCGCTGAACAACAAAAGGTTGATCAGTCAGACAACGTCTCAAAAGTTCCACTTTGGTGTTTGGGTAACGAAATGGACGGGCCTTGGCAGATGGGCCATATGCCAGCAGCTGATTACGGGATCAAAGCGCGTCAGGCAGCGCACATGATGAAATTAGTTGACCCATCAATCGAACTTGTGGTGTCTGGCACCTCGCTACCAGATAATTCGACCTATCTGGAATGGGATCGACAAGCATTAGAAGCTGTCGGAGGATTGGCTGACTATCTTTCTACCCACAGGTATTTAGACAACTATTCAGGCGACACTTCCCAGTTTTTGTGCTCAGGTGTCGCTGTCGATCAGCAAATCGCAGAAATTGATTCCGTCTGTCGGTATGTCGCTGGCAGACGACGCTCTCGCCGACGTCCGTTTATAGCTTTCGATGAATGGAATGTTTGGTACCGGACCCGGAACAGAGAAAACATGTGGGCTGGCGGAAAATTTCCAGCGCATCTTGTTGAAGAGATTTATGACCTTCAAGACGCGCTCGTATGTGCGCAGTTTTTGATGAGCTTCATCCGCAACGCTGATGTTGTAAAAATTGCAAACATTGCTCAGGTCGTGAATGTCATAGCGCCGGTTCTTACCAGTGGTGACAAGCTTTTGCGCCAAACGATCTTTGAAGCATTAGCAATGTTTGTTAATCGTCGAGAAGGCAACTCTCTACGTCTCAGTTATGAAGGACCGACCGTAGACTCCGCGGACTTTGGGTACGTGGCAGCTGTGGATGGCGCTGCCATATTGAGCGACAACAACGAATTACATGTCTATGCCGTTAATCGTTCAGTGGAGCTCCCTCTCGATTTAGAAGTTGACTTTTCAGGAGGTCATCTACAAGTTGTCAGCAGTGAAATGCTGCACCATCCGACTCCAACAGCGCAAAACACATGGGACAACCCAGATGCCGTCAGACGCAGTGGTGTTGAATTTTCTGGTGACGGAAAATCATTGGTGCAACTTCCGCCGAATTGTTTTGTGGCCGCCACATTCAAGGTGACGTAACAAGGTGGAAATTAACAAATTGAACCTTAACGTCATGAGATCCCTCTATGAACAACTCCCAACATTTCCTCTATAAATGGCAACTCTTGGCGCTGGCGAGCTGGTTGAGGTGCGGGCGTCGAGGCATTATTGAAGCGGTCACCGGGGCCGGAAAAACAAACGTTGCTCTTCAGGCAGCAGCTGATGCTCACAGACGAGGCCTCTTTGTACTAGTAGTTGTGCCGAGCCGTGTTCTTATGGAGCAATGGTCGGAGAGTCTAAAGAAAGCCTTGCCTCAGTGTGTTATTGGACGTCTAGGGGACAGCTTTAGCGACCGAGCTGATGATTGTGATGTCTTGGTCACAACTCGACATTCTGCGAGCGCCAAAAAACCTCTGCCGCCCGGAGATCTTGGTGGCCTCTTGATCGCCGACGAATGTCATGGATTTGGTGGAGCAACTTTGCGTAAGTCGCTTATTCATGAATATGAAGAACGACTAGGACTAACAGCCACCCTTGAACGTTCGGATGACGCTGTCGAAAAAACGTTGGTCCCCTATTTTGGTGGAGTTTGTTATAGATACGATTTTGGTCAAGCAATTGCCGATGGAGTCTGTGCTCAACCGAGGGTCGCGTTTGTAGCAGTGCCATTGGCTAAAGAAGAACGAGATGAATACGACCTGATGGAAGCTGACCTAGTGGCTGCTCGGCAGACACTGCGCGCGATTCCTGACATGCCTCAAGAGCCTTTTGGAGCTTTCTTAGCAGCGGTTAGTTACTTGGCAGATAACGACGCGGGGCCAAACGGTAAAGCTGCCAGTACTTATCTTGATTCGTTTTCGAAACGCCGTGAAATAGTTGCTACCAGCCGTTCGAAGTATGAAGTTTTGTCGAATTTTGCATCAGTGATTCTTGAGGCTTCGGGGGCCCTGATCTTCACTCAAACTGTGAAGGCGGCCAATCATGCAATTAATCGCTTGGATCCATTATTAGGGATTGAAATTATTACTGGTGATACCGCTCGATTGGAGCGTGAAACGATCTTGAATGACCTTCGCGATGGCAAACTCGACGCAGTCGCAGCTCCCAGAGTTCTAGACGAAGGAATCGATGTTCCAGACGCCAACTTAGGAGTTGTCGTCAATGCCAGTCGAACACGAAGACAAATGATCCAACGAATGGGACGGATACTTCGTTTGAAGCAACTGGGTGTCGGAGCACGATTTGTTGTCTTATACGCAAGTGACACATTGGAGGATCCAACGGCTTCTGAGCGCGATGGCTTTATGGAGGAAATTGAAGCCATCAGTGAAACATCCCGAATTTTCGGGATAGGAGAACAAGACCAGTTGGTTTCATTTCTCAACTATTCAGGACCCGAAGAGCTAATCGCCCCAGAGAAGATTGGTCCCATGACTTCGGTAAAGGAGATTCCCGACAAACTTGACCCCGTAGATAAATACGCTTGGTTGAGCTATTTGGGGTGGGCTGAAGAAACGGAAGAACATAGAGAAGTCTGGGACAATCCTCCCGTCTCGTTGCCGGATCCTCTGTATCTCGATTTTGACGTCTTAGAACTGCCAGAGATCACCCGTCAAAAAGTTTCCCCCAAAAAAGAAGCGAGGCTGTCCACTGGCGAACAGCCAGTGACGATGAGCAAAGTAGACGGGAACTTTGTTTTGAGATGTACAGGCTGTGACGCCACTTCGGAGCCGACCCCATTTCGCTGGAAGGCTCTAGAAGCCACTGTTGAGTGCAGTTGCCTTTGGTAGCTCTAACCGAATGCTGACTAGAGCCGCACTCTCACCCGCTAAGCCTGTGTCTAACGGATTTTAGTAAGTCGGAGATAGCTAGCACTTACTGTCAAATTTTCGATGGAAGGTCCTTATATAACCTTTAGTTTTGAAGGTGTGAGGAAACGCATCTGGCGGTACGCGCTGCTTTTTATTCTGGTTGCATACATTTGGGCAGCAGCGCGAGCAATTCTTTAGTTCAGCTATCTGTAGCTAGCGTGCTATCGCTCTTCTCGTCTATAAGCCAAACCAAGAGCGGCTGGAGCTGGTGATGGTCGTTTGCGGGCCTGGATTGAGATGATGAGAAGAATGAGAAGAGTAAGTACGTAAGGAAGCATCGACAGGATTATCGGTGAAAAATCAACACCGAAAGTTTGCAGCCTGGTTTTTAGTGCCAAGGTTCCGCCGAACAGCAGAGCTCCCCAACCAACTCGACTTGGACGCCAGGCACCAAAAATGACGAGAGCTACAGCAATCCATCCCCTACCAGCCGTTAAGCCTTCAGCCCATTGGGGAGTGATACTTAAAGTCAAATAGGCTCCAGATGCTCCGGCTAGAGCTCCACCCACAGCAACAGCCGAAAGCCGTAGACCTAAAACTGAATGTCCGGCTGAATCAGTGGAGGATGCGGATTCCCCGGCCGCTCGTAAAGCGAGCCCGAGACGGGTTCGTGAAAGGATCAGGCTCGCCGCGATTCCGAAGGCCAACGCTAGATACACGATTGGCGCGTGGCTAAATAAAATTGGGCCGACCCATGGCAATTCAGACAAAGATCCCCACTCAACGGGGACCAGTTCTGCACCAGGGGGCAACCCGACATAATCCTTCCCTAAATATGCGGCGAGACCGAGCCCCAAAATTGTTAGTGATAGGCCGGATACAACCTGTTCTGCTCCTAGACCAACAGTAAAGAATCCGTGGACTGAAGCTAGTAGAGCGCCACTGAGCATTGCGATCACTAAGGCAAGCCAAGGATTTCGAAACTCAACTCCAGCTATAAAAGCAGTGACTGCACCGATAGCCATCATTCCCTCAACACCAAGATTCAAGACCCCAGCTTTTTCGGCTAGCAGTTCTCCAAGTGCTGCCAGGTAGAGAAGTGCTCCGAAGGAAACTGTTGCGAAGAGTAGGCCGATTAATGAGGCTTCGTTCATGATGTCGCCTCCTCGTTTACCGGAAGCGAGTCGTTGCCGAAAGAGACTGTGTATCGGCTAAAGACGCCAGCACCTATGGCTCCAAATAAAACAAAAGCTTGCAGAATCGTTGAGACCGACGAGGAGACACCCAGCGTCTGAATGCTCTGTCCACCGATCTGAACTGCACCGAAAAGTAACGCTACGGCGGCTACTCCCGATGGGCGCATAAGTGCCAAAGCAGCAACGATGATTCCTGCAAATCCGAAGCCATTGGAAATTGTTTCTGTGATCCGATCGGCAGTTCCTGCCAGTTCGACACCTCCTGCTAACCCGGCAATTGCTCCACTCAGAACTAGGACCGTTAAGACCTTCGTAGGAAGTGAGATTCCGCTATAGCGGGCTGTTGCTTCTGAGGAGCCAGCAATTCTTAGTTCGTACCCCCAAGCGGTGTAACGGACTGCGACCGAGGCGACAACGATTACAGCTGCCGCGATAAGCAGACCGAAATGTGCGCGACTGAAAAGAGTTGGTAACCGAGCTTGATCAGGCAACATGGGCGCTAAAGGAAAGTTAAACGAATCAGGATCTTTCCAGGGTCCGTGGATCAGCCATTGGACCAAACGGATTGCTACTTCGTTAAGCATCAGGGTGGTGATGATTTCGTTGACACCAAGTTTGGCGCGAGCGAGCGCTGGACCTATTGCAAGGATTGCTCCACCCCCGATTGCACTGATGAGCATCATCAAGATCAGGATCAGCCCTGGCCAATCGCCCCCAATACGGGCCACCCATGCAGCCGCTATTGCGCCCGCCATTATTTGGCCTTCGGCACCGATATTCCAAAGTCCCATGGAACCGGCGACGGCTACTGCTAGTCCCGCCAGCCCAAGAGGGACAGCCCGATTGAAAGTGATAGACCAAGCATCTGGGTCTCCTAAAGAGGCTTCGAACATTCTCGAATAGATCTTTACGGGATCATGACCAGCGCCTAGAAGAAGCAATGTGCCGACGAACAGAGCGATAGCTAGGCCTATGCCGAATGCCAACGGTTGTCCGCCTGGAAGTGGTTGTTCTCGCAGGTTCAGACGGGGAAGCTTCATGGCTTTGAAGAAACCTTTGTGTCGGAAAGCATTGCCATGCCGACTTCTTGTCGTGAGGCAGTTCGAGGATCGAATTCGCCCCGAAGTACACCACCTTCAATCACCAGAAGTCGATCGCTTATTGCGAGTAGCTCGTCTAGATCTTCTGAGATCATCATCACTGCGGCACCTGAATCTCGCTGTTCAATCAGTAAGTCTTGGATGGCCTTTACTCCGTTGACATCAAGGCCTCGTGTTGGTTGTGAAGCAACGACTACTGAAGGCTGTCCGTCTAGTTCTCGCCCGACTAGAAGCCGTTGAAGGTTCCCGCCTGAAAGAGCCGCGATAGGACCACTTAGATTTCCTGCCCTGACTCCAAATCGGGTGATGAGGTCCTTGCAGTAGGAGAGGGCTCGTTCGCCCAAAATAAAGGGGCCTCTGCGTTGTTGTCGGTATACGCGAAGAATCGCGTTGTCCGTTATTGAAAGCTGCGGTGCTAAACCTACCCCGAGGCGATCTTCTGGTATATATGCCAGACCGGACTGAAATCGGCGATGGGGGCTTTCTGTTGTTATGTCGGTACCGTTCATAATTATTGTGCCGCTGTTTGAAGGCCGCAGGCCAGCAATAGTGTCTGCTAGTTCGCGTTGCCCGTTGCCTGCTACACCAGCAATGCCGACAATCTCTCCAGAATGAATTTGGAAATTAATTTCCGAGAATGCGTTAACCCCACGATCGCTTTGAGCACTTAGGTTTTTGAGTTCCAATAAGGCCTGTCCCGGGGTTGTTGTCTTTTGCCGATTCGGGATAGCGGGAGACGCGCCGACCATTAGACGTGCTAGTTCATCTTGGCTAGTGGTCGCCATGGGTAATGAATTAGCTACCGTTTTGCCTTGTCGGAGAACAGTTGCTTGGTCACAGATACCGGAAATTTCATGCAATTTGTGGCTAATAAAAATTATTGAGCGTCCATCGTTTGCCATCCGACGCAAAATTTGGCCTAGCTCGTCGACTTCGCTGGGCGTTAAAACAGTAGTGGGTTCATCCAAAATTAGAACTTGAGCGTCTCGCCACAAGACCTTTAATATTTCAACTTTTTGTCGCTCGCCCATAGAAAGTTGCCACAAGGGTTGTGCTGGGTCGACTTCTAAACCGAATTTATGCGCCATCTCGGCCACGTCGCTCTCAAGTTGTCCAGTTTTGATTACTGGTGGAGCTGACCCGAGGACAATATTTTCTGCCACTGAAAATGAGGGTATTAAACGAAATTCTTGGTGAACCATCCCGACTCCAGCAGACAAAGCATCGGCTGGGTTTCGAAATTGGTGTGAACGTCCGTGAATCCTTAATTCGCCACTATCGGGTCGATAGACCCCGGCAAGGATGTTCATGAGTGTTGATTTACCTGCTCCGTTCTCACCCAAGAGAGCATGAATTGAGCCGCGTTGTACTGCCAGTTCAACTCCGGCGTTTGCAACAACTCCCGGAAACCGTTTCCAAACCTCGGTCAATTCAACTGAGAGCGGTTCTTTGTCGGAGATTGATGAAGGTTGGTTCATTGAGAGGGAGTCCTGCTTTGCACAAAAGCGATCACGGCGCCGACGTGGATTTTCCTCGCCGGCGCCGCTTCGTGCTGTTAATTGCTAACTAACTCAGCCAGTCGACCCAATGACGCCTTGAACGAAGAAACTCATTCCAAGCATTGCTCCGTCATCCATGACTTCACCGGCGCCTAGAACCTCATTGCCGTCTTGGTCCATGATTGGGCCAGTGAATGGATGGAGATCACCAGCGATTATGGCTGCTTTTGCTTCCATGACTTGGTCAACCACTGATTGGTCAACGTCGCTTGCTATTGGGGCGAGATCGACGATGCCGTCAGCCATTGAACCCCAGTAGGCGCTCGGTGCATAGTTACCTGCTTTTGCGTCTTCGATGATTTCGACATACCGGGGTCCCCAATTCCAAACGGGTGCTGTCAGGTAAGCATCTGGTGCAAACTCGCTCATGTCAGTGTTGTAGGACACCCAGCGTGCACCAGCTGCTTCAGCTTTTTCACCCGCTGCGGTTGAGTCTTGGTGCATGGCGATTACGTCAGCGCCTTTATCAAGTAGGGCTTGGGCGGAGTCGCCTTCAACTACCGGATCGAACCAAGTGCTTGTCCAGACAACTTCTACTTGCGCATCAGGGTTGATTGCTTGAACACCTAAGGTGAAAGCGTTGATACCGCGAATTACCTCAGGAATTGGGAAAGCAGCTACATAACCAATCAGATTTGAACTTGTTGCTGACCCAGCAACCATTCCGGAGAGATAACGAGGTTCATACATACGCCCGAAAGTGTTCCCCATATTGGTTTCATTCATTTTGTAACCGGAGACGTGTTCGAACACTACGTCGGGGTATTCATCAGCTAAAGCCAACATGGCGTCCATATAGCCGAATGAGGTTCCGACGATGACGTTGTAGCCCTGATTAATGAAATCCTTTACGTAGTTATCAAACTCTGCAGTTCCTTCAGGTACCGCGTCAACGTAAGCAGTTGCAACTCCAGTTGCCTCTTCGGCGTACTTTCTTCCTACATCGTGTGCGTAGTTCCATCCAGCGTCACCAATTGGAGCAACCATTATGAAAGCAGCTTTAGTCTCCGAGGCTGCTTCCGTTTCAGCGTCTTCGTTGCTGCTCGATGAACTGCTGCTCGATGAACTGCTGCTATCGCTATCTCCACATGCTGTTGCCAGCATCCCAAATGCAAAAAGCAGCGCTAACAGCGCCAATATTCGTTTACGCATTGTCTTGCCCTCATTTTATGTTTCGTCTTCGAACCCCCGCATCTTGTCACATTCTGAGAGAGGGGTGACGCCACTATAAAAAGAGTTACCACTGCTGAAACATTCAGCTAATGAGCGTTTTAATGATGATGGAGTGGCACAAAAGTTTGCTTAATCGGACCCGGACCAACCCGCAAAAGCATCAATGGTCGCGTAAACATCGCCCAGCGGATACAACACTGGAGAAGTACAACCGTTTGACATGTAGCTTTGCACGGCTTCACGCGCTTCTTCGGCTGTCCCTGAAGCTGTGAGCATTTGTACGATGTCGTCAGGCACTAACTTTGCTGCGGCCTCGACCTGCTCATGTGTTGCTGGCCAAGTCAGCACTTCACCTACAGATTCGAGCAGTGATCTGGGAACCCCTGAAGCTTCCATTATGTGAGGCTGTTGTCCTAAATATTGAGCAACCATGTTTCGCGCCATGTTTAAAGCCGTGCCGCGGTCTTCGTGAACGGAACACACAACGAGCTGGGGGCGGTCTAGGTCGTCAACTGATCGGCCACTCTTTGTTGCACCTCGCTCTAAAGCTTCCATTGCTCGAGTGTTGTAATCGGGCGAAACCAGATAATTGAGTACAACTCCGTCAGCGATTTCGCCTGTGAGCTCCATCATTTTCATTCCGGTTGCACCAATGTAGATCGGCACATCTTTTGGTTTGCGTTCCTGATAGACGTAGTCCAATTCAACGCCGTCCAGCTGCACAAAGTCACCATGGAAAGTGACGGTCTCGTTTGCTAAAAGTGCCCGCACTGCTGTGGTTACTTCGCGCATAGCTTTCAATGGTCGATCCCGCGACACTCCAACTTTGGCTGCCAGGGGATCCCACCAGGCCCCCAACCCACACAAAATTCTTCCGGGAGCTAAATCATCGAGCGTCGCGAACATTGAGGCGAGTCGTGCTGGGTTGCGAGTCCACACATCTACTACCCCTGAACCAATCTTGATTTGGTCTGTTGTCGCTGCGAAAGCTGCCATTGGTATAGATGCCTCTCGAACTAGCCGAGAATCAGCCTGCCAAATTGCGTCAAATCCTCTGTTTTCTGCGTATTTAGCGAACTCAATTCCCTCACTAATCGCGTGAGCATCTTGCAGGTATAAAGCTGGTCGATTCATGAGATCTCCCATCGGGTAGTAGTTAATGAACACTAACGAAATCTGAGCGCAACAAGAATCACTAGCTATTTTGCGGGTTAATCGGTTCAATAAAGATATGGCTTTGCCGAACGGTTCATCAGTGCTTATCAACGGAGAACGGCTTCTTCACCGTATAGCTGAACTTGCGGAAATTGGAAAAATCGAAGGCACTAAAGGATGTTCGCGTTTGGCGTTCAGTGATGCTGATCGCGAAGGACGTGATTTGGTAGTCACATGGATGCGAGATTTAGGTCTGACAGTAACAATTGACGCCGTAGGAAACGTTATTGCTTCGACTCACGAAGATGGCGCTGCAGGTGCCGTCATGGCTGGATCACATATCGACACGGTGGGCACCGGTGGACGCTACGACGGAAATCTTGGTGTCTTGGCCGGGCTGGAAGTTATTGAAGCAACAATTTCGACGGATGTTGAACTTAAGCGGCCGTTAGCTGTTGCGTTCTTTTCTAATGAAGAAGGTTCACGTTATCCGCCAGACATGATGGGAAGCCTTGCCTATGCAGGCGGTATGAGTGTTGAAGCGGTGCTGGAAGTAGAGGGCGCAGATGGCACTGTCGTTGGTGAAGAGCTTGAACGGATTGGATATCGAGGTGCGGCACCGTGTCCAGGTGTGGCCCCACACGCTTTTGTTGAGTTGCACATTGAACAAGGCCCTGTGTTGGATAACGAAGACATACAAATTGGGGTCGTTGAAGGGGTGCAGGGTATCTCGTGGACAGAATTGACTTTGATTGGTCAGTCGAACCATGCGGGCACAACACCCATGTCTCTCCGTCGTGACCCCATGCGTGTCGCTGCAGAGGTGGTGGTCGCAGCTAGATCTATAGCGACAGAAATGGGAGGCACTCAGGTGGCGACGGTTGGCTCGTTACATCTCCATCCCAACTTGGTGAATGTTGTTCCGGCAACTGCGACAATGACTGTCGACCTTCGTAATACCGATGAGAACTCGCTCCAACTAGCCGAAGAGCAGCTTCACATCAGGGTGGAAACACTCGCTAAAGATGAAGGTATAACAGTTGAAGCGAGGTCATTAGCTCGCTTTGAACCGGTCGAATTTGATGCCAGAATCGTTGACCAGATTGAACAACTGGCGCAACAAACTGGCCTTTCAACAAAACGTATGCCATCCGGAGCTGGGCATGATGCTCAAATGATGGCGAGAATTTGTCCGACCGGCATGATCTTTGTTCCTAGCTTGAATGGTGTTAGCCATAATCCCGCTGAACATACCGATGAGGCAGATCTAATAGCTGGGGCTCAACTTCTTAGTGACACGATGCTTGCATTGACTGAGGTCGACTGGTGAGATCTTTACGAGTAGGTGCAGCCCAATTGGGGCCAATATCCAGAGAGACCACAAGACACGAAGTGGTGGACCGGTTGGTTGCATTGATGAAAGATGCAAGTGATGAAGGCTGTCAACTAGTTGTATTCCCCGAGCTAGCTCTGACAACCTTTTTCCCTCGGTGGTACTTGGACGACGTTCCTGAGGAACTGAACTCGTATTACGAAACCGAAATGCCTGGTCCGGAAACTCAAAGGCTCTTTGATGAAGCCAAGTTACTTGGCATTGGCTTTTATGTTGGATACGCAGAACTGACCGCAGAAGGCCAGCGCTTTAATACTTCGATTCTTGTAGACGAAAGCGGTTCGCTTGTAGGTAAATATCGCAAAGTGCACTTACCTGGCCATGAAGAACATGAACCAGAACGGCCGTTTCAACATTTGGAGCGCCGCTACTTCGAAGAAGGACCTGATGGCTTTAGCGTTTGGGAAGCTTTCGGCGGTGTTATGGGAATGGCCCTGTGTAATGATCGTCGTTGGCCTGAGACCTATCGAGTTATGGGACTCCAAAACGTTGAGATGATTCTTATCGGGTACAACACCCCACTGCATTACGCCCCTGACCCAGCTCAAAATCCTTTGCAGTCGTTCCATAACCACTTAGTTATGCAGGCAGGCGCCTATCAAAATGGGACTTGGGTTATTGGGGTCGCAAAAGGAGGCGTCGAAGAGGGAGTTGACTCTTTAGCTGAATCGGTGATCATCGCTCCATCGGGCCAAATCGTTGCTCAAGCTAAAACTAGCGATGATGAGCTTTTGGTGGCGGATTGCGATCTTGACTGGTGCAAACACTATAAGGACACCCTTTTTGATTTCGATCGTTACCGGCGACCGGAAATGTACGAATTCATAACACGACAGAAAACAGACCAATGACCTCATTCCAACTGAATGGCCAGTCGGTGAGCGTCTCTGAATCGCACCCTCATCTATTGGGAGCGCTGCGAGATGAACTTGGAGTGATTTCGGCCAAAGATGGCTGCGCACCCTCAGGTCAGTGCGGAGCGTGCACGGTTTTAGTAGGGGACAAAGCCAGAGTTGCTTGCCAAACCTCTTTAGAACGAACTGACGGTGAAACCGTCACCACACTCGAGGGGTTCGACGAGTTAGAGCTTCAACGGTATTGCGATATCTTTGCTGCACACGGTGCATTGCAATGCGGTTTCTGTATCCCTGGGATTTTGGTTCGAGCAAAAGCACTCATAGAAAAAAAGGGTCAAGCCCTCACCCGAGACGAAACAGCCCGCCACCTCGGAGCACATCTATGCAGATGCACCGGATACATCAAGATCCTTGATGCCATCCTGGACATAGCTTCGGGAGTTAACAGAGAGCCGCAGCCGCCCAAAGGTGTTGGGTCCCGAGGAACTAAATACGAAGCAGATGTGTTAGCGGCCGGAGTGCGACCTTTTATTGATGACATGCAGGTAGATGGCCTCCTTCACGGTGCGCTGAGGCTGTCTGATCATGCACGAGCTGATGTCATCGCAATTGATGTAGAAGCTGCGCTGTCGGTAGAAGGTGTAGCCGGGATTTTCACGGCAGCGGATATACCTGGTGAAATCAGGGTTGGATTAATCCACAAAGACTGGCCAGTAATGATTCCAGTAGGCGGCCGCACTTCATTTCTGGGAGATGTATTGGCGGTAGTGGTTGCTGACGATCGAATGACAGCTGTGGAAGCAGCGGCGTTAGTGCAGGTCGAATACCGAGTTCATCAACCAATGACTGACCCGGTAAGAGTTGTCGCTAGTGATGAAGACGCTGTCTGGGGTCTAGAAGGAAACATCCTTTCAAAATCCGTATATCAGAGAGGAGATGTTGATTCGGTCTTGGAACAGTCTGCACATGTTGTTAGTGAAACTTTCCAAACGCAACGAGTGGAACACGCATTTCTGGAACCTGAGTCAACACTCGCAGTACCTACCGACGGAGGCCTTTACGTATACACCGGGGGTCAAGGAATCTGGGATGATCGAAATGACATTGCGCGAGTTTTAGACCTTGATCCGTCTCTAATTACTACTGAACTTGTAAGTAACGGTGGGGCCTTCGGCGGTAAAGAGGACATGTCGAATCAGGTACACACAGCTTTGTCTGCGTGGCTACTGGGAAAGCCTGTCCAGATCACTCTTTCTAGAGAGCAATCATTGCTTATGCATCCGAAGCGTCACCCGATTCGAATGACATACGAAGCAGGTTGTGATGAAAATGGGAAGCTGACAGGCCTTCGAGCGAGAATGTTGGGAGACTCCGGTCCCTACGCGTCTGTCGGTATGAAAGTCCTAGAGCGAGCTGCTGGCCACGCAACTGGTCCTTATGTGCTCCAGGCTGTAGATGTTGAAGCGATTGCAGCTCGAACTAATAACTCGGTGTGCGGTGCTTTCAGGGGTTTTGGTGCCAACCAAGCTCAGTTTGCTATGGAAGGCATAATCGACCGATTAGCTGAAAAAGTCGGTATCAACGGCTGGGAAATTCGATCCCTTAATGTCGTGAACCCTGGAGATGTTTGGGGCCCTGGCCAGATAATGGATGACGGGTGCCTCGGTGCTCGTGCTTGTTTAGACGCAGTGAAACCTGCATATGACCAGGCAATCCAGGATGGGTTACCAGTTGGAATTGGTTTGGGACTGAAAAACTCAGGACTTGGAAATGGGTTTGATGAAATAGCAAAGGCTGTGGTCAGATTCGAGGCAGACGGAACTATAGAAGTCCGGCATTGTTGGACTGAAATGGGCCAAGGAGTGCATAACGTCGCTCTCCAGGTTGCAGTTGAAGAACTCGGTGTTGCAGCGGAACAGATAAAGGTAATAGTTGATTCCACTCGGGAATTGGGTGCGGGGCAAACGACGGGAAGTCGCGGCACCCTTATGGGAGCTGGGGCAGTTCAAGACGCTTGTAGAAATGCATTACTTGACGGTTGCCAAGTGGGTCTCGATTACGAAGGCAGCTATCGAATTAATTGGACCAATTCGCTCAGTGAAGGATTGGAAAATCCGGTTATTCACTCAACCTTCGGGTATGCATCGCAACTGGTAGTCCTTAACCCGGATGATGGAGAAGTCAGGAATGTGGTTGCAGCTCATGACGTCGGTCGTGCTGTCAACCCAATGTTGTGCGAAGGCCAAATTGAAGGAGCAGTGCACATGGGTCTCGGCTACGCACTTACTGAAGGCTTTCCAACTGATTCATCCGGAAGACCTACAAATACGACATTTCGAAGCCTAGATATCATCCGACCGAAAGATATGCCGCCGGTTGATGTCATCATTATCGAGTCTCCCCAGCCGGGTTCGCCTTATGGGATTAAAGGCGTTGGTGAAATAGGTTTAGTCCCAACGGCGGGGGCTGTTGCCGCAGCCGTGCGATCGTATGACGACTCCTGGCCCACCGAACTGCCGATACGGAATTTAGCTAACCGTGAACGGGCTGACGCGTGGACTTGACTGATCTCCGTCCAAACGAGACAAGGGGGCTTGTATGTGCTCACCATCACTTATACAGCTCGCTAGCTCGTGGAATGCCGGCACCCCCACGAACGCCTTCATCTTTTCGTGAGATTTTAGAACTTGTTTGGTGGAGGTTGGATCAAGCACTAGATCTGGAAATGTTGGAATGGTCCGCAAAATTAGGAGCGCTCGAAGCGATCGAGTCGGGCACCACGGCAATAATCGACCATCACGAATCTCCTAACGCCATCGAAGGATCGCTGGATGTGATCGCTAGCGCATGCGCGGAGATAGGGATCCGCTCTGTTTGTTCTTACGGAGTTACTGATCGCCATGGCCCAGAAGGAGCAGTAAAAGGACTAGAAGAAAACGCTCGTTTTTTGGCCAGTGGCAAACAGGGGATGGTTGGCATACATGCTGCTTTTACCTGTGAAAACGAAACCCTTGTGGCTGCAACCGAGATGGCAGATCATTTTGGAGTTGGTGTTCATATCCACGTCGCAGAAGGCGTCGATGATCTTGACGTAGAGCATCGACTAGAGGATTTAAGCCAAGATAATTGGCTCTTGGTTCATGGTGTTCAATTACCGGATCATCACAAACTACGAGGAACAATTATTCATAACCCGCGGTCGAATATGAATAATTCAGTTGGTTATGCCGCACCCCAACGATTCCACCAGCCGGTTGCTTTAGGGACCGACGGTATTGGTGCTGCGATGCTTGATGAGTTTCGAGTTGCATACGCGCGAGCAAGAGAACATGACATTGCAGCGACCCCCGAGACAGCATGGCAATGGTTAGAAGGTGGATATCAGCTAGTCCCAGAAGCTCTACAAGACCGAGTGATTTGGTCCGAAGGGCCGATGGACCCATGGAGGCTTGCATTTCATACCAATATCCGACCGACGTCTGTAGAAATTAATGGCGAAATAGTTCTAAACAACGGAGTAGCTACTCGAGTAGATGCTGAGGAAGTAAGGGTTAAAGCGGCTGAACAAGCCAAACGGTTGTTTACGAAACTTGACGATATGCCCTAATTTTTTGTGGCCGTTAAATGCTCAAGGACCACGGATGGGGTCAGAGGAAAAGTATTCATCCAAACGCCGGTTGCATCATGGAGAGCTGCTGTAACTGCAGGGGCGTAGGTTATGTATGGCATCTCAGAAACACCCCTAGCGCCCCAGGGTCCTAGCGGATCTGCTGCTTCTAAAATCAGACATTCGACTTTGGTTGGTACATCGCCAATTCCCGGAATCAGGTATTGGGAAAGTCGAGGATTGAGGACTCTTCCGTCTTGAACGACGAGCTTTTCGCTAAGGGTGTACCCGTGTGCCTGTGCTATCGCACCTTCAATTTGGCCCTTCAACATCTCAGGGTGGATGGCTCTGCCGACGTCATGGATTGAAAGCACCCGATCGATCCTTATATGGCCGGTACCGACATCCACAGTTAGATCAACAGCCTGTGCCATGTATCCATAACAAAAATTGGGTTGCCCGACTCCAGTATCTGGATCGAGTGGTTCCGTTGCTGGTGGTTTATACCGAAAGTGGCCCATAGCGGGTCTGGCCCCATCAGCCCACGCTTTTTCAGCTTCCTCTACGGCACCCAAGACTGAGTTGCCTGCCATGAATGTCAGCCGTGAAGCTGAAGCCGAACCTGAGTCACCGCTAGTGGCGGTATCGCTGTAGGTGGCGTCGACTTTGCTGATCTCGATGTCCGCTGCGTCGGCCACCATTTGGATGAGGGCGGTATGAACGCCTTGACCGACTTCTGCAGCACTGTGGAAAAGTTCAACCCGGCTAGGGCGTTCTGAATCCGGGTCACCGTGGAAGACGACGTCTGCCTCGCAGGCTTCTGGGAATCCGAAACTAAATCCAACATTCTTCATCCCCACGGCGTAACCGCGGCCGCGTTGTAACTGGCCTAGTTCTGCTGGTAACGAAGCGACAGGTTGGAATGGCGCTGCCTCTGGTAACGGAGCTGAAGCTGGTGCTTTCTCAGCACATGTTTCGAGAACGCGATGAACGCCGACGCCGAGAGGAAGACCTGATTGTGTAATGCCGTCAGATAGATCGGTGAGCGCATTTCTTCTGCGAATTTCTAATGGGTCTATCCCTAGTTCATGGGCCAGCTTGTTCATTTGTGATTCAGCTACAAAGGCGCCTTGTGGGCCGCCGAACCCTCTAAAAGCTCCGCCAGGGACGCTGTGGGTGTAAATCGCTTTGCTATCTATCTGGGCATTTGGAACGTTGTATGCCCCGGCGACTGACAGGTGAAGATTGCCGAGAACCTTATTGGATGTGTAGTTGTAGGCACCTGCATCAAGTAGTACTTCGGCTTCGACTGCGGTGATTGTCCCGTCTGTTGTTGCTCCTAAGCGAGCATGGACAGTAGCTCGGTGACGCTTGTGGTGACCAACGATGGATTCTTCTCGAGTCCAATTGCAATGGACGGGGCGCGAAATCCCGAGCTCGTTGAGTTTTCTGGCTGTGACTGCCATCACTATTTGTAAGCTCATGTCTTCTTTGCCCCCGAAAGCGCCGCCAATTGCGGCGTATTTAACCCGTACTTGTTCCGTGGGGATGTCGAGTGCATGAGCTATTTGCTCTTGATCTTCGTGAATCCATTGACCTCCAGTTTCAACAGTTACTCGCTGTTCCTCATCAATCCAGGCTGTAGCGGCTTCCACTTGTAGGTAGGCATGTTCTTGGTGGGGGAGTTGGTACGTGTCTTCTATGACTACGTCGGCCAATCGCATTCCTTCAGCAATATTTCCTTTGCGAATTCGAAGTTCGTGGTACGTGTTACTCGTCGAATTGGGATGAACTAGAACCTCGTCAGATTGAGCTGCGTTGACATCAGAGGCAAGAGGTAACACGTCCCATTCAGATTTGATTAGAGCTGCAGCTTTGCGCGCTTGGGTCAGGCTTTCGGCAACTACGACTGCAAGGTGGTCAGCTTCCCATCGACTCACATCACAAGGAACTGAACTCCGTCCAGTGTCGTTGAGACCAATGAAAACCGGTTGATCAAACAGAGTTAGCCCGTACTCGTTGATGGGCACGTCGGCTGCAGTGACCACGGTGGTAACGCCGGGAGACTTAAGAGTTTCAGTGAGATCAAGATTGAGTAGACGTGCATGTGGTTGGTTAGTGAATATCACCACGGCATGCAAAGCATTCTCAGGGACACGATCTGCCGGATACGTTGCCGAGCCAGTGACTTTGTCAATCGCGTCAATACGTTGCGGTGTTTTCCCCACCGTCATTAGGAATCCTCAGTGTTGGTGGACAAGTCGCTCAGTGCTTTGACGATCGAGTAATAGCCAGTGCATCGGCAGAGATTGCCTGAAAGGCCCGTCTGGATGTCTTCAGTGGAAGGCGTTTGATTCTCGTCAAGTAAAGCAGCGGCGGCTACAAGGAAACCAGGGGTGCAAAATCCACACTGGACAGCAAATTTGTCTAGGAATCCTTGTTGCACTGGATGTAAATCTGATCCGTTGGCAAGTCCTTCAATAGTCACGATTGTGGATCCGTCAGCTTGAGCTGTCGGGACTAAGCAGCTGTTGACAGCCGCGCCATTGAGCTTGATCGTGCACGCCCCACATTCACCTTCAGCGCAACCTTCCTTGGTCCCAGTGAAAGCATTGGCTCTCAGCCATTCGAGAAGGGTCGCATTATTGGCTATGCGTGCGGTGACGGTTGACCCATTGACATTGCAAGAAAGGTCCGATGCTGTTGACAGGTTTGCCTGAGGAGGGGCAGGCCGTTTCGGTGTCCATCCCAGCAGTGGGATTGTTCGTGCTTGGGAGGAGGAGAATTTTGAAAGCTCTACAAGAGCTCGGCGAATCGCGGTTTCGGTAACGTTTGTTCGGTAGGAAGCAGTAGCGCGGATGTCATCAATCGGCTCAATTTCAGTTGCTGCAGTGAGGGCCGCCGTCGCTGATGTTTCAGCGTTGAGTTCCTTGCCAATTAGGTATTGGCTTAGGGACTTTGACACGGTAACTGTTTCGGACACGCTACCGAGAGCGATATCAGCCCTTGTAACTAAGGAACTTTGTGCGTCGAATTCCAGAACAACCCCTGCGTGAAGCACAGATATTGCCTGTGCGGTCCTGTTCCCCACCTTGAACCAGATACCAACAGTCTGTGGGTTCCACCTGGGAATCCTTATTGATCGAACTAACTCTGATTGGTTTAACGTTGTTTTCCTAAAGCCGGTAAAGAACTCCCTAATTGGGACTTCACGTTTTCTGTGGACTGACTCAATGAGTACGGATGCATTGAGAGCTACCAAGGCGGAAATAGTGTCGTTAGCTGGACTTGCTGTCACGATATTTCCGACGACCGTTGCGCGATTACGGAGCTGCGGAGATCCGATCTCCATACATGCAGACCCGAGAAGCTTCAGGGCAGAATCCAAATTTTGTGACTTGATAAGTTGGTTGTGTGTAACTCCACAGCCGATAATCACATCATTTTTTTCGAGCGTGATTTCTGAACATTCCGGTAACCCCCAAAGATCGATGAGGCTTACATCTGAGTTGTCTTTATCTGCGGAGCGTCGTGAGAGATCCAACAGAAGATCTGTTGCTCCTGCGAGAGGTAATGCCTCCGGTAGCGTCTCATAGAGCTCCAAGGCTTCGGCCCAATTCTTGGGGCGAAAGATGTCACCAATCGGGCTGCTCAAGCGCTGGGACTCATGCAGAAGCCCTAGCTCCTGGCTCATGTCCGAACTTCCAAATAGCTGGTGAGCGTTTCATCGATCCATTTGTGGAAATCGCCTATGACTTCCTCTTTGTTGATCTCATTTAGTAATTCATGTTTTGCATTCTTATAAAGGTGAATTGCTTTGGCTGGGCTTGGCATGTCATGAATCGCTTGCAAAGAATCTTCATAAGGTACAAATGGGTCGGCGGTGCCGTGAAAGAACCCGACGGGGATTTGAATTCTGTCGATTTCGGCGCGAAATTCGTCGAGAGCAATTACTTCTGCTTCGAGTAGAGGCCGTTTGTACATGCCGCGATACACCAGAGGATCGGCATCATAAGCTCGACAAACTTCTAAGTCTCTTGACATTCCCATGGGGTCGGAATCTTCTGGAGGTAATTCGGGCAGGTCGAGTACTTCACGAGCCCACTTCCAGTCACCAATAACTGCACCAAAGAAAGCGCCCCCGATGGCTCGCTCTGGCCAGCGTTGAATAAATCGAGCGGCCAAGAGCCCGCCCATTGAATGTCCTGCGACGAGAAGGGGCAGGTCAATAGCAAGATTACGAAAAGCACTCGTAATTACGACATCTAGGTCGTCCACTACGAGACCGAAGTCGGTGATGAGCGCGCGCTCACCTTCGGAAAGACCGTGACCGACATGATCAGACGCCAACACCGCAAAACCGTTAGCAATCAAACTGTCGGCAACATGCTCATACCTACCCCCATGTTCGGCGTAACCATGAAAAATGACAACTAGAGCTTTAGGAACTCCCGAAGGCTGCCATAGACGTGCGTGAAGAGTCCCAGCATGCCCGGATACCTCAAACTCATGAAAAGTTTTCATGCCGACACCTCGTTTTGGCGGTCAACCCCCGTAAATAAAACCGCAACAACCGTTCCAGCCCTTGGAGGGGCTTCTACTAAACCGGCTAAACCAGCTACTCCTGTAGGAGAAACATTTAAGCCAGTAACGCTAGTGGCAATGCGGTGGGTTTCAATAAGAGAAACTTCAGGAACGACTACGGGCTCCCCGCTACTCGCCAACGTTGCTTCTAACAACGGCAACCAGTCATATGTGATGTCATCGAGGATCCCCGTAGCAACACTTGTCGGTTTATCCCAAGGCCACATAAAATCCTCTGGGTTTTCGTTAGCTTTGGCCATGTCAAAATCTGGAGCCAAGAGATCCCAAGCTCGTTTAAGGGGAGCACATCCTGCAGCCTGAACTGGATAGAGACTGATATTTGGTAAAGCCATAGCTGTTGCGGTTCCCAGACCGCCACCGCCTATTTGCACGAAAGCTGCCTCGAGATTAGGGACCTGGTCCCCTAACTCCCAGCCTAAAGTTCTGCCGCCGTCAAAAGCGGTTGCGGTATCAGTTCCCTGAACACCAAATGGATGGGAACCATTAGAAACGGCCTCACGGAAGCGAGAATAGCAAGGGTCGCCCTTTTCACTCGCAGCCGGTTCACAGACCTGAATCTGAGCCCCCAATTCTTGGAGTAGAGCCAGGGCTGCTTTTTCTGCCCATATAGGTACAAATACTTCGATTGGCCGTTTTACTGCCTTGGCGACAATTGCCGCCGCGATGGCAGCGTTACCGCAACTAGCAATCGCCAAGGGACGTGATGAAACATCTTGAGCCGCTGTTCCTAACGCTAGATGCAGAGCGACACCGAAAAGATGTCTAGCTTTATGAGAACCACCAACCGAATCAATTTCGACTTTAACGTTCAATTGAACATCAAGATTCAGAGCCGCCGCGAGGTCCGTACCGTCGAAAACTGGAGTCGTACAAAACCCTGTTCCATCGATTGTTTCTATTTCTCTATCTAACCTCAACACGAGATCTACAAATTGTTGATCGCTCCAACCAGCCGCGACCGCTTGGCTGTAGGAATCGAGACGTTCCCGATAAATCACGAAAGGGTTTGTCTCAGTCACATCACTTACGGTGCTTTGCCCCAGTTGCCGCATTGAATTCGCTAATGCGATTGTCCCATTTTTCAATAAGGGGTCTCAGGCCATTCCACCAAGATTGGTTTCTTCTGCGCTCAAAGTCCTCTATTGAAATTCCTTGCTGTTCAACCCATGTGAAGTAGCCAAGGTTGAAGACTCGGTTGCGATTTCTTTCGTCCATATCAAGAATGTGTTCAGTGGACGTATTGTTCAAATAAGTCGTGAGTACATTTTCGGCGTCCGCATCTTCAAACCCGCTTGGAAAGTCGCGCCGCATTACCTTTTCGCGTTCTGAGTTATAGAGCTCCGAGCCATCGGTGGCTACGGTTACGACTACGTCTTCTTCGCTTAGCTTCCAATGCTTTGCTGACTTGATTGCAGCCAATATGTTGCATATAGACGAATAACCCAAGTTTGTTAGCCACGAACCAAGTTCAGGACTAACACCTTGACGTTCCAACGAGCGAAGACCTGCTGGCGTGTTGAAAGCTACATCTAGTTGGTCTGTAGCTCGATCCGAAACGCCAACAATGAGATCAGTATTAGTGACATTGTGGATGAGGGGGACGTGTTTGTCGCCGATGCCCTGAATGTTGTGATCACCAAAGCCGTTATAGAGCATTGTGGGAACCTCAAGTGCTTCGACTGCCACAATCCGCGTGTCGTGAGTGTCCTTGAGATAATCACCGGCTCCTAAGGTCCCAGCTGATCCAGAAGCTGAAACAAAAGCAGCGAGTTGAGCTGGCCGGTCGGAGGTTACTTTTTGAAAAATTAATTCAAGAGCTGGTCCGGTAACTGCGTAGTGCCCAAGATGGTTGGAAAATTCGCTGAATTGGTTAAGGATGATGTTTGATTTGTCAGCTTCAAGGCGACTGCACTCATCGTAAATTTCTTTGACGTTGGCTTCAGTACCAGGGGTGCGGATGACATCTTCAGGGTGCTCAATCCAGCGATCCAACCATTCAAATCGTTCCCGACTCATGCCTTCAGGTAAGACAGCAACCCCACGGCATCCCATTATTTTTGAGATGGCAACGCCGCCTCGAGCGTAGTTTCCAGTAGATGGCCAAACCGCCCGGTTAACGGTTGGGTCAAATCGCCCGGTAACCAGACGAGCTACAAGGCAGGAGTATGCAGCGAGCACCTTGTGCGCACTGATCATTGGAAATCGATTTCCAAGAGCAACAACTATGCGAGCGGAGGTGCCGGTCAATTCGGGGGGTAACTCAATGTGGTCCGGGGTAGATGTTGGCGTCGGTTGGTTGGGTGTGTTGAACCAATGAACTCGAAACAGATTAAGTGGATCAGCGTCGTCAGGGGCAACGTCGGACAGGGCCTCGAGGAGGTCTGGCTCAAAGGTTGAAGGGTCTTTCAGTTCGCTAAATTTCGGGAGAACAATATTCCGCTCGCGGAAGCGATTAATAGCATTGGCGAAAGACTTTTTGCCTGTTGGATCAAACTCATCGAAAACTGCCAATGAACGACGCATGCTTCCAAGATAGAGGTATGAGTCACGAATTGGTCGGCACAGAGAGCGGACAATAATGCCAGACTGTGTTCGATGGTTGACTCGGTGGATCTGCTTATAAAGGATGCTTGGCTGATTGCCACAATGGATGTTGAGCGGCGGGAGATAGCAGGAGGCTGGTTAGCAATTCACAATGGTTACGTCGTGGCTGTTGGAGAAGTGTCTGACCCAGCTCCCGATGCAAAATGTTCGATCGATGCATCTGGCTGTTTGGTAACTCCAGGTTTGATCAATACCCACCACCATTTATTCCAAAATCTGACGCGCTCATACGGGCCGATGACCTCCGCACCTTTATTTGGTTGGTTGCAATCGCTTTATCCGTTGTGGACAGCAGCGATTGACGAAGAAGCGGTTTATCTGGCCGCATGGGTTGGGCTGGCCGAATTAGCAATGTCCGGTTGCACTACTAGCACGGACCACCATTATCTTCACCCCGTAAGAGCTGGTGATTTGCTTAGTGCTGAAATTCAAGCAGCAATTGATTTGTCGATGCGATTTCACCCGACCTACGGGTCAATGAGCCTGTCGGTTAAAGATGGTGGCTTACCACCAGATGAAGCGGTCCGCGATGAAGATGACATTCTTGCTGAGAGTGAACGACAGGTAGCACGGTGGCACGATCCGGAGTTTGGGGCCATGACCAGAGTTGCGCTTGCCCCATGTTCTCCTTTTACTGTCACTCCAGATTTGATGCGTCGAACAGCAGAACTTGCGGAAAAGTTGGATGTTCGGCTTCATACTCATCTTGCGGAGAACTCCGAAGACGATGAGTTTGCTCTTGCGCAGTTTGGTCGCCGCCCTGTTGAACTTTATGAAGATGTTGGGTGGCTGACCGATCGAACCTGGGGAGCTCACGTTGTTCGGCCAAACGAAGAAGAAATCCTTCGTTTAGGTGCGGCCGGGGTTGGAGTTGCTCATTGTCCGAGCTCGAACATGATTCTCTCTTCTGGGATTGCCCCCGTGGTAGCTATGAGAAATGCAGGCTGTCATGTGGGTTTAGGTTGTGATGGTTCATCATCCGCAGACTCCGGCTCTTTGTGGCAGGAGGCGCGTCTAGCCATGCTTCAAGGGAAACTTGTATCGGGGGCTGATCAGATGAACGCAAGAACTGCTTTGGAAATAGCTACTCGAGGTGGGGCTGCATGCCTCGGCCGAACAGGTGAAATTGGAGAATTATCAGTTGGGTCAGTGGGAGATGTAGCCATTTGGCGACTTCAGGGGCCTCAAATTGCTGGCGTGATTGATGATCCAATAGAGGGATGGCTTCGGTGTGGTCCATTCGCAGCTACGCATGTCTTTGTGCACGGAAACCAAATTGTGGAAGAGGGAATTTTGTCTAACTCCCAACTAGAAGACATGCTTACTCGGCACCGCACAGCTGCTCAAAGGTTTCAACCGTGAGTGTCAAGTAGATTTTGGGTTTTTGATCTTCCGTTATGAAAAATTCCCGGAAAAACATAACAACGTCTAATTGGGCCTTAATGGGACCCAGATCCACAATCATCGGCGCGGCCTTTATCGCGCTGATGATTCTCTTGGTATTTACTCGGTAGCTCGAAGGCGCAAATACTGGAGATCAATATTAATGACATGCTTAGAATCGTAAACAGAGGCTAAGCCGGCCTAGGATCCCGCGATGGGGAACACACAGACATTTACTGATGAAAAGTCTGCCGTGGTCGCTGATGCACGAGGTGGTATTGCACACCGCTCCTTGCATGAACACACTGAACGTCTAGCGCCGCAAATGTATGAAGTCACATCTGGGGTGTGGTGTGTTGTCGGCAATGGGCTATCCAACCAGACTTTTATTAAGGGTCCAGAAGGCATTATCGCAATCGATACTGGCGAATCGATAGAAGAGATGAGCAGCGCTCTTGAGCAATTGCGATTGGTGTCCAATGAACCTGTTGTAGCTGTCGTTTACACCCACTTCCATTATGTGAATGGGACGGCTGCTCTGATGGAGAAAGAAGCTATTGAGGAGATCTGGGGCCATGAACGGATTAGTCACAATCTTGAACGATCAGCGACCGAGATAGCGCCCACTTATACCCGAGGGCTAATAGAGCAATTTGGAATCCAAATGCCCGAAGATGGGCCTGACAGAGTAGTAAATGTAGGGCTTGGTCTTGCCTATCGAATGGCTCATCACGCCCCCTCTACGCCCGGCTACATTCCAGCCGACCACATCTTTTCTGGAGATTGTTCTGTCGAAATCGCTGGATTAGAAATGATCGTTACAGAAGCGCCTTCGGACGCCGATGACTCAGTGACTCTTTATTTCCCGGCGCTTCAGATAGCAGTCCAAAATCTCGTCTGGCCAGCCCTATTCAATGTCTTTGCTATTCGGGGCGAAGAATATAGAGACCCCCGATTGCTTATAAGAGGCATTGACCACCTCCGTACCCTTGACCTGGAACATCTCATCGCAACGCATGGCCCACCACTATCGGGGGCTGAGGAAATACAGCAAAGAGTGACCGCGTACCGAGATTCAATACAGTTTCTCTGGGATCAAACGGTGCGTTGGACCAATAGAGGCGCGACCGGGCCCGAATTAGCGCACAAGGTTCGACTCCCGGCCATATATGACGAGGACTGGTTGACGAAACAGCACTACGGCTTAGCCGAACACCATGTTCGACAGATCCGATCGGGACTGTTTGGGTTTTTCGATGGAGACCCGGTTGCATTACTGCCGTTAGACACTGCTGAAGAAGCGGAGCGAATGGTTTCTGCCATGGGAGGCCCGGATCGGGTTCGAGATATGTGCATCGAGGCCTTAAAAGGATCTCAAAATGACCTTCGTTGGGCTATTTCGCTAGCAGGTCGTCTTGTTCGCTGCGAAGGGGCCACAGAAACTGATCGAAAGTTGCTCGCCAGAGCTCTTCGTACTGCGGCCCAACAGACAACATCATCCAATCTTCGTAACTGGTGCATAAGTCGGGCACTGGAACTAGAAGGCGAAGTTGACGGCGTCAGGATCAACACCCATCGCTTTAGCCGACGACAAGTTGAGAGGTGGCCGACAGACACCGCAGTGTCCGTACTCAGAGTGTTAGTCGATCCCGACCGTTTAAACGGAATTGCTGTTCATCTCACAGTTGAACTCGACGATGAACGAACAGGTATTTATTTTCGAAATCACGTGGCGTGCCCGACCGATGGGCAAGATGGCGATGCGGTCCTATCAGGTAGCAGAGCGATCTGGAACCAGATTCTCACAGGATCAGCTGACTTGCAGTCAGCCATAAACTCTGGGGATATGGTGCTGGAAGGTGACCGAGTCGCAGCAACAAGTGCCTTGCAGTCAATCGACCACCCAGGGTTCCAATGACAGACAATTTGCCGAAAGCGACACCTCCCTTTAGTGGACGGATTGATCGACTTCTTGAAGGCTCAGAAGCTAGACGTCTTGAAGCGCCCTCAGTGCCAGAAAAGGCACCGAACATTTTGCTGGTCATGTTGGACGATGTCGGTTTTGGTTCATTTTCATCATTCGGTGGACCAGTCGAATCACCGGGATTTCAAAGCGTCGCTAATAACGGTCTTCTGTATAACCAATTTCACACAACAGCTCTTTGTTCACCCACTCGAGCAGCGTTGCTGACAGGGAGACAACACCACAGTGTTCATATGGGAGGGATTACTGAAATCGCTAACTCCTTTCCTGGATATGACTCCCAGATACCTGCTGAAGCTGCGACTGTGGCCCAAATACTTCAAATGTCAGGCTATGGAACTTCATGCTTTGGCAAATGGCACTTAACTCCATCATGGGAACAGGGACCAGCAGGACCATACGACCGTTGGCCAACCGGCATGGGGTTTGATCGTTTCTACGGGATCATTGGAGCCGAGGCATCGCATTGGGAACCAGCTGCCTATGACCAGACCACCCCAATCTCGCCCCACATCAACCGACCCGACTACCACCTCACTGAAGATCTAGCTGATCAAGCGATCAATTGGATGGAGCGCCATCGGGTCTCAGCGCCTGATCGACCCTGGTTCTGTTACTTCTCTACCCCAGCAGTCCATGCTCCCCACCACGCGCCGCCCGATTGGATCGAAAAGTACCGTGGCAAATTTGATGCTGGATGGGACGACTTAAGAGAGGAAATCTTCGCTCGACAACTTCAGCTCGGCGTCGTCCCAGAAAATACGAACCTCACAGCACGTCCAGACGAAATCCCTGCATGGGATGAATACCCAGAACGCTATCGACCTGTCGCTACTCGGCTGATGGAGTGCTTCGCCGGTTTTCTCGCCCACACCGACCACCACATTGGACGCGTCATCGACGCGGCCAGAGCCCAAGAGAGAGACACTCTTGTTATATATCTCTCCGGCGACAATGGAGCTTCTGCTGAAGGCACTATCCACGGAGCGTGGAGCGCCCCATCGTTTCAAAATGGGGTGCACGAAGACCCCGAATGGCTTCTTGAACATATTGATGACTTCGGAACTGCAAAATGTGAGAACCATTTCAACGTTGGCTGGGCCTGGGCGCTTGATTCTCCATTTCAATGGATGAAACAAGTTGCCTCACATTTTGGGGGCACACGAAACGGCCTTGCCGTTGAATGGCCAGGCCACATAGACGATAAGGGCGGGCTGCGATCACAGTTTCATCACGTAGTCGATATCGCCCCAACAATTCTTGAAGCGGCAGGCATCACCACCCCAGACACCGTGAACGGAATAGCTCAAATGCCTTTGGACGGGATTCCCATGGGATATTCATATGCCAACGATGGACCCAGTAACCGAACTGCTCAATATTTTGAAATCCTGGGTAACCGAGCCATGTACAACGATGGTTGGATCGCGTCCTGCTTTCACGGTCGAGTCCCATGGATACGCATGCAAGGGTTTGAATTCGATGGCCCACAAGAACAGTGGGAGCTCTATGACATTAAGAATGACTTCTCACAATCAATTGATTTAGCTGACGAACATCCCGACCTCCTCCAACAGCTTGTAGACATGTTCGATTCCGAAGCGAAGCGATTTGGTGTCTACCCACTGCGAGACGCGGGGTCTACAAGAGGCGGTGAACTCGGAGTACCCCACGCTCTCGGTGGATCGCGAAGCATGACGTACACCACTGCTCACGTGAGAATGCCAGAAAGTGTTGTCGTCCGTCTCAAAAATTGCTCCTGGCGCATCACCGGAGAGATAGAAACCAGAGATAAAGACAGGGGAGTGATTGCATGCCAGGGTGGCAACATGTCGGGCTGGTCAATGTGGCTTGACAATGGAACCCCCAACTTCACCTACAACTGCTTTGGTCACGAGATCACTACCTTGACCGGAGTCGCGCTTGGTTCAGGCGTACACCGCATTGAAGCAATTTTCGATTATGACGGTGGATTTGGCAAAGGAGGGGAATTAGTTCTTACGGTCGACGGCAGGGCTATAGCTCACGAACGCCTTGACCGCACCGTCCCCATAGGGTTTTCGATGAGTGGAGAAACCTTCGACGTTGGAACAGACGCCGGATCACCAGTAGGTCCCTACCCACATGATTATGAGTGCACAGCAACTATTAACGGGGTCACCCTCACCCGCCTCAGTGAACCCGGTGATGCAGTCCGAGCAGCTGAACGAGAAGGACTTCTTCGAGCTGGGTTCAGCACCCAATAGCAAGCAGAGTCAATCGTTGGATGCAACAACAGCGGACTCGATCAGTGGATATAACTGTTCGGCGAGTTGATTCCCTATATCCGACGTACTTTCCACAATTAGATAGACGCCAAATCCATCGTCCGGTTGGATCCATGCAGTCGAGCCGTAAAGACCAGGATCTCTCAAACGCCTGGGACCTGGATCGTGAGAAGCTTCCGGTGCTGCCCCACCATAATTAACAATTTCTTTTGTCCACCATCCCAACCCATAACCGATAAACGAGTCATACATTTCACCGGACCGGTTTTGTTGCATTACCGCGACACCCTCTTCCGATAAAACTTGTTGACCGTTGCACTTTCCGTCATTGAGATGCATAGAGAGAAGTTTCCCGTAGTCACCCGTTGTTGCATAAGCACCGCCGCCAATGTGTGGATTGTCGGTTGGTGGCAACAACGACAGATCACCATCCCAGTCGGGGTAAGCCCCACTGATCGCGCGAAGCGGAATCCATGGGCTGGTATAACCAAAAGATTTGAGACCACATGGCTCAACGTATATTTCGTGGATTAGTTCAGACCAACTCTTACCTGATGCCATCTCAGCCACAGCGCCAGCAATCTGCCATGAGATCCCCCCGTACCGGAATTGAGAGTCTGGGGAAACAGTTCTTGGATCGGACGCTGCAATTGAAAGTCCGTCGCTCGCGCACTTTTGTAGCGAAGTAGTAGGGAGAAACATACAAATATATAGAGCATCGTCGGCTCGAAGCCCGGGAATCCCTGAGCTTCCGGAGAGTAATTGCGCTGATGTGATGTTGCCTAGGCGGCCCGCATAATTGACCACATCGCTGATCGGTGCCTCAAGGTCCAGTAGTCCTCGCTCGTGCAGGTGCACCAGAACCCCTGCACTGACCACTTTGCTTGTAGAAGCGATTAGAGAGATTCGGTCACTGGAGAATTCGCCCCAGTGGTTGTGGTATCGAACGCCGTGATCACGATCAACGACAATCAGCCCGGCGCCGTTCAAGTTTTTGTTGGAAACGAAATTTTCTACCGTTGCCGTGACTTCTCCGAAACTTTCGGAGATTTTTGCCGTTTCATATTCGAGTAGCTGTGGCTCAGAAACTGAGGTGGTAGTGATCGCTGCGTTTTTAACTGATGATGAAGGAGCAGATATTTCGATCCTTGGTGCCTTGTCATTCGGAGATGTAGTCGACGTCTGTTCTATGACTTGATCTGTCGTATCTGTTGCAATCGGGTTATTTCCGTCGCATGCCGTGAGGGGTAAGAAAGCAAACAGACAAACAAGTGGCCGAATAGAAGTCATAAGTTCAAGATCAGATTTTCGACTGCTTGTTCTGCGGCCTCGATCACAGTGGGGAAGTACTCGTACGCGGGTAGTTCTGGTCGAGCGTCTAACCATCCAACGATCATCAAGCTTCGCACGACCAGGAAAGTATCAATCGAATCTATTTCCTCATTATCCATTTCATAGATTGAGCAATATCCCTCAAGAAAAGCTTCCCGTGCGCGAGAAAACCATGGTTCACCAATGCCGGGGTGGAGGGCAACTGCGGCCTCATGGGCGAACCAGCCATGCCCAGTGTCATCGAAGTCGATGATTGTTAAATCGTGGTTGTGACGCATGATATTCCCGAGATGTAGATCCGCATGAATCAGACCGAACCGATCGCTATCGGTTGAAAGAACGCTTAACCGATCCCGCAATACTTCTCGAGCGTCACCAAAAAGCATCTTTTGTTTGTATGTCAATGGTTCGGCTTCCCAAAAACGCCCCCATAAAGGGGTATCGCCGAGCAGTCCGTCAATATCCCATCTGCGTCTTTTAAACCCTTCAGGATGGTCCCACTGGTTCGAATGACACCGGATGCGGGCAGCGAGTGCCCCGATTGTTTTGAAATGAGGGACTACATCCTGTGACGTGTTTGCCAGCGGTGTACCCAATGGCGCACCGTCAACCCATTCGATTAGACCGACAAAACGTTCTTCGTTCTTGGCCACATCACCAATGTTGACGGAGCAGTAATAATCGCCAGTCTCCGTTGGAAGTGCTGTCGGCACCGGCAACCCAGCATTAGCTAGCGACTCAACCCACTGAACCTCAGAGTTCAATTCTGCTAAGTCGTTATACCCAGGCCGATGTAGACGCATGACCACTTGTTCGGTTGGGCTCAACTTGATTCGACACACCACATTCTCGGTGTGGGACAGAACCTCTATCTCTGCTGGGATGAGGTTCCAAGAAACGCAAGCGACTCTTGCAGCTTGTAAGAATTCGTCCTCTTTAGGAATCAATGAGACAGTCCTTAAAGGCTTCAAGGAAAAGTTCTGCATGTTTGTCTTCGAACACCAACGGAGGACGAATCTTGAGGACGTTGCCGTGTTGTCCGGCTTTACCTAGAAGAACGAATCGTGACTTTAAAGATTCGACCATTGTTTGAGCACCAACAACATCAGGGTTAGTGGTGTCGGGGGTGACCCAGTCAATTCCGATAAATAATCCGCGACCTCGAACGTCGCCCATTTGCGGGTGGTCTCTTTGAAGTTCAGTGAGAGCGGTCATTAAACGGGAACCAACATCTGATACCTGGTGCACTAAATCCCTATCAATAATTTCGTCGAGCACTGCTGAACCCGCCGCTGCTTGAAGAGGTGAAGAAGCAAAGGTGTTGAAGTAGCGGTGTGTCTCCCTGAATTTAGTGACCATCTCATGACTAGCAGCCATCGCCGAAACAGGGAAACCGTTACCCATGGGTTTTCCCATACAGACAACATCAGGAGTGAAGTCGCTTACTTCGTAACCCCACCATGAACCGCTGCGAGCGAAACCTGCCTGAACTTCATCAGCGATTATCAAACCTCCGGCGTCTTTCACCATTGCTGTGGCCTCAGCAAACCACCTTGCCGGAGGAGTTGGAAGCCCTTCGTTCGCGAGTATTGAGCACAACATCATTCCCGCAAAACCGCCTTGGTCGGCGAATGAACCAATTGTGGCCTCTAACTGGTCTAGATGTTTTTGTAGAAGTTCAGCTTCGGACAATCCGTCAGCAATCGGTCGAAATAATTGTGGTGTTGAAATAGATTTCACCCCGCTTCGCTCCACTCCCACAGGTAAACCGGATAGTCGGCTAACAAGGGAAGAATTTCCGTGATAGGTGGCATCAGTACAAATGATTCCCCGTCTGCCCGTTACGGTGCGAGCGAGCGTGATCGCCATTTCGGTCGATTCAGTGCCGCTGCACCCCAAAATTGCTGACTCGATCCCATCGTGGTGTAACCCGACCAAACGCTCAACGTAAGTGACAACACCTTCGTGTAAATAGCGGCTGTGGATATTGAGCGTTGCGGCTTGTTCTGCCAAGTTCTGGACAACCCTGGGATTTGCATGGCCAACGCAGGGAACGTTGTTGTATAGATCCAGATAACGATCGCCATTTAAGTTTGTTAACCACACCCCGTCGCCGCTGCACAAAGTCAGCGGCTCCTCATAAAAAAGAGGTGCGTGGTCGCCCATGACACGATGATGGCGGTCAAGCAGTTCACTCATATCTTTAGTCTGTCATCCCGTCGCCCGCCCGAGTTATCTGTTCATCGGGTGGTCCGCGCAAAATCGCCATAAACCTCAGGCATAACTGGCTTAGATGTAGCTAACGTCACAAGACAAGCTAAATAGCTAATTTAGAGCTCATGAGGAGCTACGTGTTCCAGAACCAGCACTCGCATGTTTTTTGATAGAAGACTTTGGGCCTTTACTAAGGGAACACGTGTCGCCATCGCCCAAGCTGTGGTTATTGGTGTCTTAGCTTCAATAAGTGGCATCGCACGCCTGGGTTTGTTGGGCTGGCTCTTAGCTAAAGTCTTTCGAGGGGAACTGCTGGGTGAACTGGTAGTCCCGGTCGTGTTAGTCGCGATAGTCATGGTTGTCCGCGGCTTTTTAGAACACTGGCGCAAAATGCTTGCTCACCACACAGCGGCAAAGGTGCAGCTAAAACTTCGCGCTCAACTCCATGAGCACGTTCTCCAATTGGGGCCAGCCCATTTTGGAGATGTGCGAACTGGAGAAATCTTGCTGTCCCTAGTTGAAGGAGTCGAGCAACTAGAGGTGTGGTTTGGCGAATACTTGCCGCAACTTATTGTCGCAGCTGTTACGCCCCTGGTGATTTTTGGAATCTTGGCGCCTCTCGACCTTCCGGTTGCTGGGGTACTCACTGGATTTGCGCTCATTACTTTGATGGCCCCAGCGGTTTTTCATCGATGGGACGCAGCCCGGAGTCTGGAACGGCAAGAGGCCTACAGTCACTTCGCGGCGGATTTCTTAGATTCACTTCAAGGTCTCGGGACACTGAAAGCGTTTGGTCAAAGCGAAGCCCGAGGACAGACACTTGCACGACGCGCGCATCAAGTGTTTAAGAGCACAATGTGGGTGCTGGCGACGAATTCTCTGACACGTGGGATCACCGATACCGGTCTGGCCCTTGGTGCGGCAGTGGCACTGACACTGGGCGCCTACCGGGTTCGGGCTGACGACATGGAAATGACGACGCTCCTGATCATCTTGATGGCGGGAATCGAAGTGTTCCGTCCACAGCGTGATCTTCGGGCGTTACTTCACAACGGCATGATGGGACTATCCGCCGCACAGGGCATATTCAAGGTTTTTGATACCGAGCCACGTGTTAAGGAACCAGTTGAACCTGTGGTTCTGGAACAACAACTAGAACCGCGGATCTTGTTTCAAAACGTAACGTTCCATTACCCATCTGCACGAGAAGCGACTCTTAACGGACTCAACATCACGGTTGAGCCGGGTGAAAGAGTTGGGGTGGTTGGATCGAGTGGTGCTGGGAAAAGTACCGTTGCCAAACTCCTGTTGCGTTTTTATGACCCAAGCAACGGTTGTGTAGCGCTGGGCGGATATGACCTGCAAGATCTTTCGGCGGAAGATCGCTATGGAGCTATTGCTGTTGTCTCTCAAGACACCTTTCTCTTTCATGGCACAGTTCTCGAAAATATCCGTTTCGGTAACCCTGAAGCGGACATGGAAGCCGTCCAACAAGCTGCAGTAGATGCCAATGCGCATTCGTTCATCATGAATTTGCCCAATGGCTATGACACTGTCATTGGGGAACGTGGTATTCGTTTGTCGGGAGGTCAACGCCAACGCATAGCCATAGCACGAGCCCTTTTGAAAGACGCGCCGATTCTGGTGCTTGATGAAGCGCTGTCTTCGGTTGATGCCGAAAACGAAGCCCTGATCCAAGAAGCGTTAGACAGGCTTATGGTTGGCCGCACAACGCTGATCTTCGCGCACCGGCTTTCAAGTGTTATTGGGGCTGACCGCATCTTGGTTCTCGAAACAGGTGATGTCGTGGAGTCAGGAACTCACTCTGAACTGATGGAACGCGGTGAGCGCTACTACGACCTAATGGCTGGACAGCTATCTGAGGAACGTGCCGCTGGGCCTGCACCGAAGAACTCACAAGTTAATGACGACCATTACAGCTTCGATCGAGAAATCATGGAACCTGCCGATAACGAGATTGTTGCCGCCAGCGGTCTTGGCTGGGCTGGTGCCGTGAAATGGCTTTTCTCCGAAGTCCGCCCATGGCGCGCGAAGTTGATTGCGACATTCGTATTTGGAGTAACACGAGTAGCTGCGCTCATAGGGGTAGGAGTGCTTAGCGCTCTAATAGTGGCCGCAGTAAAACGCGGAGAATCATTCGGCGGCCTCGTTACCGCATTAGTAATTATTGCTCCACTCGCGGGCATTCTGCATTGGTTGGAATCGTGGATCGCTCATGACATGGCCTTTCGAATGCTCGCAGAAATGAGAGTTGGCCTCTATGCAAAATTGGATCAACTCGCTCCCGCTTATCTAGTTCGCCGACGCACGGGAGACATGGTTGCGATGGCGACCCATGATGTTGAAATGGTTGAATATTTCTTTGCCCACACGGTTGCACCGGCATTCGTGGCATTGCTGGTTCCATCGACCGTACTCATCACTTTGATCGTGTTGGGATGGCAAATGGCTATAGCACTTATCCCATTTTTGATGGTCGTTATCGTAAGTCCGTTCTTGTTGAGAAAACGTCTCGACATTCTTGGGTCAGAAGACAGAGAAGCTCTTGGTGACTTGAACGCATTTGTCGTCGACACAGTGCAAGGCCTCGGCGAAGTTCTGGCGTTCCAGCAGGCCGATAGAAGATCGGAATCTTTCCTGCGGCGAGTGCAACGACATATCGATGCACGTCTGCCCTTTTATAGTGATCTGTCTCGCCAGACAGCACTGTTAGAAATAGCAACTGGTTTAGGAGGCCTAGCCGTAGTTATCACTGGAGCAGGTCTCGTATCTGGAGGCAACCTAACTCCCACCACACTTCCCCTTCTTACGCTTCTAGCACTCGCATGCTTCTTACCAGTCTCAGAAATTGCTCATGTAGGACGGCAACTCGCGGACACGCTCGGTGCTTCACGTCGATTGCGCCAAGTTCATAACGAACCAGTAATGGTTCAATCACCGCCTTCCCCTGCTCGGATCGCATCGACTAAAGCTGAGGACGCCGTCACGTTTAACAATGTTGGGTTTAGTTATCCAGGTACGGATACGCAGGTTCTCCGTGGAGTGTCATTCAAAATAAAAACTGGAAGCACAGTCGCCATAGTTGGACCATCAGGAGCTGGGAAAACAACGGCAGCGCAACTGATCTTGCGGTTTTGGGATGTTGACGAAGGAAATATTTCGCTATCTGGAGAAAACCTTCGCAATCTTGATTTAGATGATCTTCGAGCCCACGTAGCCATGGTGAGCCAGGAAACCTATCTCTTCAACGACACCTTGGCTCATAACATTCTCATGGCACGCCCTGACGCCACAGATACCGAAGTGCGAACGGCCATAGATCAAGCGTCTCTGACTGAGTTTGTTGCAAACCTACCTGATGGTCTTCAAACGATGGTTGGCGAACGTGGCGTGCGCTTATCGGGCGGCCAGCGCCAGCGTGTTTCCATCGCTCGCGCATTTCTAAAAGACGCTCCAGTTCTGGTTCTGGACGAGGCCACCTCACATCTGGACGCAGTCAACGAAGCATCTGTTCACAACGCGTTGCAACAACTAATGCACGGCCGCACCACGCTCATTATTGCCCACCGACTCTCAACAGTTCGCAACGCTTCACAGATTGTCGTGATGGATGCTGGTGAAGTGGTTCAAACAGGGGATCATGACAGCTTGATCAGAGAAGAAGGTCTCTATTCACGGTTAGTGACACACCAACTCTCGGTCACTTCGACAAAGTCGTAGTTCTCTAATAAAGGTTGCAAGTGCCTAGCCGCGTGGAGGTGAAACTCTCTCGCTGTCACGGGGGGAGCCTCAGTTAACCACAGCAAGAAATTCAAGCAATGCGAGATTCCAAGCCTCGGGCTGCTCAAAATAAGGGCTGTGTCCAGCGTCAGGGATTTCGACGAACTTAACTTCGCTAATGCGATCGGCGGAGTCACGCAGCATGGCCGCAGGAAATATTTGATCGTATTCCCCGGCAATAAAAAGAACCGGAATATTGAGGTCGTCGAGATCTGAGTGATCAATGGTGAATTCAAGAACTTCGGCAAGGCGATCAAGGGGTGGTGAATGAAATGAACCGAGAGCCTGGTAAAGAAAAGCGTGTGCGACGTCTCGACCAGCGCCAGCAGTCCATAACGCAGAATGTCCGCCAACTAGTGGTAGTTCGCGAGTTCCTTGCAGCCCGCCCGCTGCGCGAAATTCGTTATATGCCCCACGAAGATCGTCGGTCCAAAGGCCTCCCACTGTGTCGGCATAGGTAACGGATAGGACCCGGTCGCTAAATAGCGTGATAAAAGCCGAAACGTGCCAGCCGCCCATGGATTGACCCACTAGGTGTGCTTCGGAAATTTCGAGTTCATCCAGTATTGCTGCCAGATCATTGGCAGCACGCTGGGGTGCTAGCTGGCCGGTGTTGTTGGTTGAGTTGCCGAAACCACGACTATCCCATGTCACCACCCGGTATCTCTCGCCGATCTGTGGGACCTGCTGATACCAGACAGCGTGCGAGCCGCCAGCTCCATGAGACAAAACGACTACTGGACGATTGTCGGACTTCCCTTCTTCGGCATCGCGAACCAGTTCCCAGTAGATGTCTTCGCCTTCACGACTAACGCGTCCCGTTAGTAACTCAAGGTCTCTCACGTGCCAGTCATCTCCTAAACCAAATCAACATATGACCTACCGAGGGTGAACTGTTACCGCTCTCCGAAGGTGTCGAAACTTACAAGTTCTGCGGTGTCTAGACGTGGAGCTTTCTTAAAGTCAGTGCCGATTGTGTGAGCAACTGGGAACAAACCAACCTGTGTCCACTCGTCGTAGTCAACACCTAAAACCTGAGCTGCTTCTTTCTCAAAGGGAAGATGGAGGGTAGTCCAAGCACTGCCAAGACCCCGCTCACGAGCGGCAAGCATGAAACTCCAAACGGCTGGAATTATGGAACCCCACATTGAGGCTTGACCGAAAGCATCCTCCCCTTCAGGACGCCCCATCATCAATGGAATCAACAGCACGGGAACTTCGTGAAAGACTTCCCTCAGATGTTTGGCGGAACCTCTCACAAACTCAGCGCGTTCTGCCCGGATGTCTCCGGGTGCGTATTCACGCGGTGGACCATCCACGTACGGGTCGAATCCCTGGCCGTAAAGATCTGCTAATTGTCTTTTCTTTTCAGCATCTTCGACAAACAGAAAGTGCCACCCTTGAGCGTTTGACCCAGTTGGCGACTGAAAGGCAATGTCAGTGCATTCGATCAGCAACGATCGTTCCACCGGACGGTTCAGGTCCAACCGTTTCCTGACAGCACGAGTAGTTGTCAAAAGTTCGTCAGCCGAGAGTTCAAGATACATGCGATGTTCCTCAGTTCTATGAGGTTCGATCATATGTTCACAAATTGCTCTTGACCCAACCAAAGTCAGTAACGGAAGCCGGTTTCAGGAGGGCCACCCATTCCCAAAGGGGAATCAGGCACGTCATTATTAGGACGGGGCCAAGCCACAGGGGTTACTGGGCCCTCAATCTGTTGTCCGTCCCCAACCCCTTGCCGGTCCAGGCTTTGATGCCAGTGAGATCTAGAACGTGTGCAGCCATCCTCGAAATAGATAATGCAATACACCCGACGGGTTGCCCCCGTCGTGTTGGCCTTTGCTTGATGAACGGTCAAAGAATGATGAAATACAACCGATCCACGCGGCGCCTCCACCCAAGCAAGATCATTCATTTCTGAATGATCGAAATATGGGTATGGCTCTTCGCGTAACTCTCGAGTTATGTCGGAAAACTTGGCTAAACCAAGGCGGTGCGAGCCCGGCGAGTAACCCATTGCCCCAGCTTCCAGTGTTGAACCATCGAAAGGAATCCACGCTGTTATTTGGCGAGCTGGGGCCATCGGCCAAAGCGGCCAATCTTGGTGCGGGTCAGTTTCCCGGCCCCCGGGTTCTTTATAAAGCGCTTGGTCATGCCAAATACGTAATGCTTCCGCACCCAGTAACAAAGCCGCGGTCTCCCCGAGCTTCTGGCTAAAGGTCAGTTGTTTGAGATCGTCATGATCTTCCCAGAGATTCATGCATTGTTGAAAACTCTGTTCATACAAAGACTTTTCAGCGATTGGACGTTTGTCAGAACCAACTCGGTCTCTGACTGCACCATCGACAATCGAGCCGAAAAGATCGAGCTCGTTCTCTTTGAAGAAGTCTTCAACAACAACAAACCCGTTCTGATTAAACGTTTCAATTAAAGAAGCATCTAAGACGGCCACGCCATAACTCTAGATCTCTTGTAAGCACCCGTCGCCAAGAAGTTTTCGGCTGCATTCAATAGAATCCAGAATGAGTGAGAGGGGAACTCAATGCATGACATCGTAATCAGATCTGGCAAAGTCATAGATGGCACTGGAAACGAAGCTCAAGAAGTTGATATCGCTATCGATAACGGCCTTATTTCAGCCATAGGAACTGGTGTGGGCCAAGGTCAAACGGAAATTGATGCCAGCGATCATTTAGTGACGCCAGGATTTGTTGATGTGCACACTCACTATGACGGCCAAGCCACTTGGGATCCCGATATGAGTCCCTCGTCTTTCCACGGAGTTACTACGACCGTGTTTGGTAACTGTGGTGTTGGGTTTGCACCTGCTCGACCAGACAGTCATGACTGGCTCATCCAACTTATGGAAGGCGTCGAAGATATTCCAGGAGCTGCGCTGTCTGAAGGTATCGATTGGAGCTGGGAAACATTCCCGGAATATTTAGATGCCTTGGAGGAAATGCCAAGAGTCATGGATATCGCGACGCAAGTGCCTCACGGGTCGGTGCGGGCATATGTCATGGGTGAAAGAGGCGCTCGAAATGAGGACCCAACGCCAGACGATTTAGTAGCTATGGCAAAGATTGTCCAAGAGGGAATTGAAGCTGGAGCGCTCGGATTCACCTCCTCTCGAACAATGCTGCATCGAGCCCTTGATGGTGAGCCTGTACCCGGGACCTTTGCTGGAGCTGATGAACTCATAGCAATGGGCCAAGCCGTAGCCGAAGCCGGTGGAGGAGTTGTAGAGGTCGCGTCAGATATCGGGCTCGGAGGTCTTGAAGGCAACTTCGGTTCCGATATCGACTGGATGCGTGAATTAGCTAGCGAATACGGGCTAACTGTCACTTATGCCCTCAATCAAGCAGACAACCACCCGCAACAATGGCGTGATCTTCTTGAACTCTCATCAGCTCCCATCGAAGGTAATGGCAAGGTAATAGCGCAAGTAGCTGGCCGTCCGGCGGGACTGCTGTTTGGACTTGAAACATCATTACACCCGTTCAAGATGCATCCCACGTATTTGGAATTAGCAGCGACGCATCAACATGCGCAACTCGTGAAGGAACTCTCCAAAGAAGCTGTGAAACAACAGATCTTGAGCGAGACGACTGGGTACACCGGGCGTTTCAACCACGATGTGGCCCACGGTTTTCACAAGATGTATCCGTTGTTGGGTAATCCCGATTATGAGCCTAAGCCCGAAGATTCGATCGGAGCCCGCGCCGAGAAAGAGAATAGGGACCCATATGAATACGCATACGACGTTCTCCTAGCTAATGATGGAAGAGGATTAATTTTCTTCCCTCTTGCAGACTTTGCTGAACATACTCTCGATCCAACTTATGAACGCCTGAACCACCATGGAGCTTTCTGGAGTCTCTCTGACGGCGGTGCACATTGCCGCCTCATCTGCGACGCATCCACATCTACCTTTATGTTGAGCCATTGGACTCGTGATCGAACCAATGGCCCCAAGATGAAAATTGAAGATGCGGTGAAATTAATGACGCATGACACAGCGGAGATTTACGGCTTGTTGGGGGATCGCGGCACTCTTGAAGTCGGAAAACGGGCTGACATAAACGTCATCGACTATGACAATCTGGCACTGTTTGCTCCGGAAATGGCGTATGACCTTCCTACCGGTGCGCCGCGACTCTTACAGGAGTCAACTGGGTATAAAGCAACCATTGTTGCTGGTGAAATCGTTAGAAAAGACGACGAATTCACAGGAGCGCGTCCGGGTCGCCTAATTCGTGGACGTCGGTGAACCCAATTTGCAAATAGCCATTCACTAGACCCAATGTTGTTTCGTGATTAAAGAACCCAATTCATGTTGAATTGCTGGGCCCCAATCGGCCGAGGTGACGCCTCTACGATCGCTTCTCGAAGTAGAGACCTAGAACAACGCGGCTATACGGGGGTTATTGGTAACCAGGTGTATGGACCTCCGTGGGCCAGTTTGGCAGTGGCGGCGGCCTCCACCACGTCGCTGGAATTAGAAACTGGCATAGCAATGGCATTTGTTCGTTCACCCTTCGAAACAGCTTGTGCTGCCCTCGAGCTTGATCAAATTAGCAACGGAAGATTCACCCTTGGGTTAGGTACGGCACCGCAGACGTGGACCGAGGATTATTTTGGTCAAGATTTTGGTCCCCCGATTGGCCGAACCCGTGAGGTAATCGAAATTCTTCGGCTTGTTTTCGACGCAGCCGTAAACGAAGCTCCATCAATTCCCGATTATGAAGGCGAGCACTACCAATTGTCGTTTGAGGGCCTGCATCCCAATTTTGGTTCCAACGTGCGACCAATACCTATATGGGTTGCTTCGCTCCGTGAAAAATTGTGTGAACTAGCGGGCGAAACAGCAGATGGTTTCATAGGGCATTCAATATGGTCGCGATGGTGGTTAGAGGAACGAGCATTGCCTGCACTTCGACGCGGTGCAGCTAAATCTGGACGCGATCCAAACGAACTACAAATACAACTGTGGTTGACAGCTTCGATTGACTCAGATCCGCTAGTTGCAGCTCGACGAGCTCGAGGCAATGTCGCGTTCTATGCGTCAATCCCTAGCTATCGATCCTATTTTGAAGCTCACGGCTTCGGAGCCTTATTCGACACCTTGGTTGAAGCGCGTCGATCGCTGCCCTTAGAAAGCTGTCTTGACATGGTCCCTTTGGAGGCCGCAAAAACATTTGCAGTTTGCGGAACTCGAGATGAGGTCGGTGAAGAAATTGAGAACATTGCTCAACATGCAAGTTCAATGTGCGTGAAACCGCCTATGTGGGCAATCGACCCTCAAGAAGCAGAAGAACAAGGTGCGCAAATCGAAAAGTTATTGCTCGGATAAACGACGAGCTATTTAGACAGTTGTTCTAATAAACCGCCACTATCACTCACTATGTGTCCTTCGGTCACTTTCCCTTCAACGATGGTGAAGATTGCCACTGCGTGGCGCTCAACTTCATTGCCTGAGGCAGGTACTCCCATGAACGTTCCGGTGTGGGTACCCCTCAATATGTATCTCACCGCTACCGACGATCCATCACTAACCATTTGTTGAATTTCGAATCGGGCATCTGTTAATGACGAGTGGTATGCCTTAAGCGATTCGATGTGTTCGGCGAGAGAACCAGCCGATGGGCCGCCGTACCCGTGACGCACATAGTCATTTGTGAATGAGGCTTCGACGACTGACAAGTCCTGCTTGTTGAAGCCATCTTCCATGATGTGCCGAACTAACTCCTTCGCTTCTTCTCCGGACAAAGTCACCCCCTATTTCTGGTGGACTAACGATAGCTGTGCATGCTGACCCACCGTTTGACCTTCTTAGGTAAGAGATGTGCATCAACTTTTCGGCCCGTACGCCCTAGTTTTTGAAACCCCAAACGGCGAATAACGGATCCCCCGGAACAGAAGGCGAAGTTCGAAGCTCGGCGCGAACGTTGTTCCACGGCCCGGTCAGCCGGTAGTACTCCCCAACAATGGACACATGACCGCGATCGTCAGTCTGACTCCAGCCTCGTATTGCTTTGGTTGGGAAGCACCGATTAGAAAAAGTGTTTGCGAAAACTCCGCCGCTCTTCAAGCAACGATGGATTTCATCAAAAACTTCAAGGGGGCGAACCAAGTAATCAATGGATACACAACAGACAACACTGTCAAAACTTTCGTTTTCGAAAGGGAGCTTCGGATCGAGGTTTAAATCATGTTGGACCCAAGAAGTCGCTTGTTTATTCTCCGCTAGTTCAGTTGCGTTCATTCCGAGTGCGACCAAGTTGTTCGGAGCGTTGACGAAGTGACTTACCCAAGAACTCATAATGTCTAAAACACTCCCTCCTAGATTGAGTTCTTGGTAGAACGCACCGACGGCAGCGATTGCGCCGGGGTCAATATGAGTGACAATCCTTGGTTCTGAGTAAAAAGTTTGATCAGGTGATTGATCGACTCTGTCAAAGAAGCCAGACGGAAACCCTGCATAGCGTGGATCTTTGAAAGGATCGGAATCTGTTGATTCTTCGTTCGCCACTTACTTCCTCAATATTCTAATTTCTGATTTTCTTAGCGAAACTTAGATCGTGACCTGATGGATCCTGAATCGCGAAGAATCGTTCTCCCCAAGGAGCATCTCTAGGTTCATCTTCGGGGGAAAGTCCAGCCGCTATTGCACGCTGATATACGAGATCCACATTGTCGACATGAAAAATTGTGCGACCCCACCAACGCGTTGGCAGAGCGGAAACTTCTACCTCCCAAAGATTTACAAAACAGCTTCCTGACTCCAAAGTAATGAACGAAGAAGAACTGTCTCCGAATGAGATGACAAAACCCAAGGCCTCATAAAATGTCAGTGAAGCTGGCATGTTGGCGGTCGCCAAAGTTATGGCGTCGATTCGTTCGACACGACCTGATTGTTCAGTCAAAGGGTACCCACTAGTCGAAGACCGGCCGAAGTTGTAGCAGCCCTCATTATTGGTCGAACTCTCCGTGACGTCCTTCACCTGACGAGAAACGGTTTGCGCCGGCAATACCTTCGGCTTCAAGCACTGAGCGACTGTTGTACCACTCTTGGGTCAGCGCATCTCTAACGGACAGCCCATGTTGCTTTCTAACTGATCTTCGATCAGCCTGAACACATAGTTGCGGGAATGCCGCAATTTGATGACCTAACTCCTCAGCTTTGTCTCGGCTTTGGCCGTCAGCCACCACGTATTCACACAAGCCGAGACGCTCGCACTCCTCAGCCATCACCTGCCGCCCCGTCAATATGAGTTCCAAAGCTCTTCCCTCACCAACTAGACGGGGTAGACGCACCGTCCCGCCATCGATGAGTGGGATTCCCCAACGACGGCAATACACACCGAGATAAGCAGATTCCTCCATAACTCGGAAATCACACCAAAGCGCTAATTCCATTCCGCCGGCCACCGCGGGACCAGCGACTGCAGCTATTACTGGCTTATTGAGTTCGAGACGGCTTGGTCCCATGGCACCCATCGGAATGTCACTTCCATCACCGTTATCTCCTCCGTCCGCGGGAATTGCTAAATCAGACAAAGGATTTGGTTCTTCTAACGAAGCCGCCTGCTTCAGATCCCAACCCGCACAAAATGCGCCGCCCTCACCCCAAAAAACTGCGACGTTCGCATCCTCATCATTCTCGAATTCAAGGAATGCCTGGTAGAGCGCTTCTGCACTGTCGCTGTCCATAGCGTTGCGTGCTTCCGGGCGGGAATGAATGACAGTCCAGACCGACCCTGACTTTTCGATACGAACTGTCATTTTGCACCTTCACTAATGTCAACCCAGCAAACAATGATTCGCTGGTGGGTAGGCAACGAGGAGTTCCTTGTGAAATTCAACTCCTAATTCCTTGGCGAGCCTAGATCAGGTGGGCAAAACAAAGCGGCTGCGAGTTGTTTCGGAGTTGAACTTTCAAGGATGGTCGGATGGCAGGTAACTGTCGTCTAGTTTTTCTACAACACATTCCTAAGGAGAACCGTGAATTTTTCTGACTTCAATGCAATGGTGGAAAGCAATGCAGCAAATCTGCGATCGAGCTGGCGAAACTATTCTCTAAGTTCAAGCGCGCTAGTGGCCACAATTGTTTTTGGCGCCGATCATCTTGATGGCAAGCGCCCGATGATGGTTTTCGCCATTCTCGGTGTGAACCTTCTGCTACTTCTCAGCACGGATAGTCAAATGGCACAGTTCCAAGCACTAAGAAAAGACATGCCATCCGAACTCGCAGACTCAGCAACAGGACAAGATTGGTCGAAAGCACCTCTTGGTGCGTTCCGTGTTATCGGCGCCGTTATGACTATCGCTATTACGGTCACAATGTTGATGGCGTTATAGCTCTGAAATTGGAGAGTAAAGATTTGGCCCCGAGTACTTGAGGTCAAAACTATTCAGTGACACGGGGTCAAATTTTCTCTGACCTGTTGGCCTAAGGTCTGATCAACTGATTCTTGAGGTTTGAAATGAAAGTTTTAAATTATTACGTCGAATCTTGGCGACGTTTCGGAGATTTTCGGGGCCGCTCGTCGCGACCCGCCTATTGGTGGCCATTTCTTCTCCACCCGCTGGTGTTCTTTGTTCTTGGGGGTATCTTTGCTGCCATTTTGGAGCTTGATACCGATCAGATTGGACCGGAGATTGTTTATTTCATTGCCTACG
>CEUL01131951.1_pt1 | contig 163320 bp, 173 predicted proteins | sample 427021 | NCBI WGS metagenome assembly CEUL01 (sample SAMEA2622800, study PRJEB7988) | marine metagenome | isolation source: saline water (ENVO:00002010), including | reverse complement strand
AAAAAAACCGCGACAAAAAAGACTGCTGCTATAAAAACACCAGTGAAAAGCACAAATACTATTGAAAAACAAATCGAGTCTGCTTTCAGAGCTACTTTAAAGAAAATACAAAAATTTGATAAAAGATTAAATGATTATGAGAAGCAATTCTCTCAAATGAATGCGTCCCTAATGAATATAGAGAAAGTTGCTGCAAGAATGAAAGAGACAACTGATTCTCAAAAATTAATTTCAAAGAAATTTGAAATTTATGAAAAAAATATTGATTCGATTAAAGAAGAAACTAGTTCAGATGCCTTTTTTAAACCAATAAGTCAATTTATTGAAAGCGAAATTAAATCAATTAACAAAAAATTGAATACAGAATTACAAAAAGTTTCTTTAGATTTTCAAAAAATTGAAACAAAAATGAATGAACGAGCTATTAAACTCGACGAACTTTTTCAAAATATTACCTCCTATGGTTTAGAGGCAAAAATTAATTCTAATGAGATGAAGGATGTTGAAACAAAATTATCACAACACGCTAATCAATTAGAAAATCAGCGAATGCAGTTTAACTATATAAGAGAAATCATTGATGAAAAAATTGCTATATATGATCAAAGTTTGAATGACATAGATTCAAATAAAAGTCACATAGAAAATTTACGTTCTATTCCAGAAGGATTAAAAAATGTTCAAACTTTTATCAATACCCTGGAACTACAAATTAAAGAGGAAAGAAATACAAAGAAACGATTAGAGAATCGTTTAATTCAATTTGAAGCATCAATCAAAGATATAAATCAAATCTTTCAAAATGAATCAAAGAAGAATACATTGCTTGAATCAAACTATGCAGTATTAAATAAAAAACTTACAGAGATGTCTGCTAGTTTTAACCAGGAGAAAGAGGATTTATTAGAAAATTTTAGGCAAAGAACTATTTTGGATGAAAAATTAGCAAGAAGACAAATTGACGAATTAAGAGATGAATTAAAGGTTACTAGACAATTTTTGAATAAGCTTACTCAAAAAAGCAATATAGATGGACAGGAAAAAATGCTATGAATAACCTTGATCAGCGATTTATTTTACAAAGATATAAAAAGTTTTTGCCAGTTACAGCTAAAACTGCTGTTTACACGCTAGGTGAAGGTGGTACGCCATTAGTTCGATCTCGATCTTTAGAAAATGAAATTGGTGCTGAATCAGTATATTTTAAACTAGAACTTGCTAATCCAACTGGTTCATTTAAAGATCGAGGCATGATCATGGCAGTTTCTAAAGCTTATGAAAATGGTGCCAAAGCAATTATATGTGCTTCAACAGGCAATACATCGGCTTCTGCTTCTGCTTACGCAGCCAAATTTGGAATGGAAAGTTATGTTATTGTCCCTTCTGGTTTTATTGCAATGGGCAAATTAGCTCAAGCAGTAGTTTATGGTGCAAAAATTATTTCGATAGATGGTTCTTTTGATGATTCCTTAAACATTGCTATCTCTTTAGAAAAAAACAATAATGTAACATTAGTTAATTCAGTAAATCCAGATAGAATTGATGGCCAAAAAACTGGTGCGTTTGAAATTATTGATGATTTAGGCTTCACTCCCGATATTGTAGCCATTCCTGTAGGAAATGCTGGGAATATAACAGCGTATTGGAAAGGATTTAATGAATACTTAAATTCAAAATTATCTGATCGATTACCAATGATGTGGGGTTTTCAAGCTGCGGGAGCAGCGCCAATTGTTAGTGGTGAAAAAGTTCTTAATCCTTCAACTATTGCTACAGCAATTAGGATAGGTAATCCTGCTTCCTGGGAATCAGCATTAATTGCTCGTGATGACTCCTCTGGCTTAATTGATTCAGTCACTGATGATGAAATATTGATTGCTTATCAAAAAATTGCTAAAGAAGAGGGTGTTTTTGGTGAACCTGCATGTGCTGCCCCAATAGCTGGTTTACTAAAGAAGAAAAAACAAGGCTACAATTTTTCCGGTCAAAATATTGTATGTATTGTGACTGGATCTGGATTGAAGGATCCTGATACTGCTTTATCTATTGAAGCAAATAAAATTGAAGCATCAAAGGACATAGAAGAAATTGCAAATAAATTGAACTGGGAATATAAATAAAATTAATGAAACTGAGGATAATTTAATGAAAAAATTTGATGAAAAAAAAGCTATGGATGGCATTACAATGTTTCTCCAAGCTTACGGCGTTGATTTAAATGAACCTGGTTTAGAAGAAACCCCAAGGAGAATTGTCCAGGCCTATAAAGAATTTTTATCAGGTGATAATGAATTGAATCCAAAAATTTTATCTACTGATTTTATCCAACAATATGATGAAATGATTGTTGTAAGGGACATTCCTTTTGTTTCTATGTGCGAGCACCATTTTCTTCCATTTTGGGGCAAAGCACACGTTAGTTATTTACCAAAAGGGAAAGTAGTTGGTCTCTCAAAAGTTGCAAGATTAGTAGAGAATATTGCTAGGCAACCTCAAATTCAAGAAAGAATGACTAAACAAATTGCTGACAGCATTGAAGAAACTTTAGAAACTGATGGTGTGGGAGTAGTTATTGCAGCAGAGCACTCTTGTTTGTCATTTAGAGGAATTAAAAAACATGGTTCAACTATGATCACTTCAGCAATGAATGGAAATTTCAGAAGTGACGCTAAAACTAGAAGCGAATTCATGTCAATTATTGAAGTTGGAATTTTGAAATAACTTATGTATAACAATTTAATGCAACAAAAAGAAAATAACCAAGATTTAAAAGTTGCTATGATATCTATGCATGCATCTCCTCTTGCTGAATTAGGCGGTTATAAAAGTGGAGGAATGAATTTATATGTTAAAGAAATTGCTCTTCGGTTATCCAAATTAGGTGTAAAAGTAGATATTTATACTAGAAATGATCGAGATAATTCTGTTGAAATTTTAGAACTTGGACCAAATGTTCGATTAATATATGTAAATGCAGGACCAAAAAAAAAGCTCGATCCTCTCAATCTTGTTCAACATATAGAACAATTTGTTAGTGAAGTTGAAAATTATAGAAATTTTGAAAATATACAATATGATCTAATTCATTCTCATTATTATTTGTCTGGTTTGATTGGTATGCATATTTCTAAACTTTGGTCTATACCTCATGTGACTATGTTTCACACTTTGGAATTAGCAAAAAAAATAGCATTTAAGGACAAATTAGAATCTAATCTTCGAATTGAGTTAGAAAAAAAAGTTATTAAAGACGTAAATAAAATAATTTGTGCTTCGTCTCATGAAAAAGACATCATAGATAACTATGTTTCAGCTTCTTCTAAAAAGGTGAGCATTATTCCTTTAGCGGTAGATACTAATGTTTTTCATCCAAATGATAAGTACTTATCAAGGGAAAAATTAGAAATAGACCAAGATTCTAAAATTATTTTATGTGTATCCAGAATTGATCCAGTAAAAGGAATAGATATTTTAGTGAAATCTTTTGCCCAATTAAATAATAGTCAATTAAAATTAATGATTATTGGAGGGTATAATGCTCCAAATCCATATCAGGCTAAACTTCTAAAATTAGTTAAAAGACTCAATTTACAAGAAAAAATCCAATTTGTTGGTGCTGTTCCTCATGGAGATTTAGTTAAATACTATAATGCATCTGATCTCGTTGTAGTTCCTTCGTTGTATGAATCATTTGGTCTAGTTAGCTTAGAGGGTTTTGCAACTAAAAAACCTGTTATTGCCTCAAACATAGGTGGATTAGCATCTACTATTGATAATGAGGTGAATGGTCTATTATTTGAACCTGGAAATATTAAAGATTTAACTCAAAAAATTAATTTACTTTTAAGTGATACTTTTTTAAATCAAAAGATCGTCAATCGGGCTTTTATGGATGTAAATAAGTACTCTTGGGACACTGCTGCAAGTCAAGTTTACAATGTATATTCAATCCTATTAACAGCATCCAAAAAAATCAAAGTCGTTTCTTGATATTAATTATAAAAATGTTTAATTTAATTAGAGTAAAATTTTCAAAAAATACATTGACTCTTACTCTAATGCACCATACCATCCTCTAGTCTATTAAAAACTCAATTTTAGACAAATACGGTCGTTAAGCCAATTAATTGAGTACCGTTGGTTGATTTATAAAATCAAGTCTGGCTCTTTTAATAACTTAATCGGCCTTTTATGTTCGAAAAATTGTAGAGATAAAGGAAAATATTTTGCCAACTATAAGTCAGTTAGTTCGAAAAGGAAGGAAAACTTCCACTAAAAAGTCTAAAGCTCCTGCTTTGCGTTTTCGTTATAATTCCTTGAAGAATAAAGTGATTCGTGGACAAAAGGGATCACCGCAAAAACGAGGTGTGTGTGTTCAGGTTCGTACTGTTACTCCTAAAAAACCTAATTCAGCATTGAGAAAAATTGCCAGAGTACGTCTAACAAATGGTATAGAGGTTACTGCATATATTGGCGGCGAAGGGCATTCACTTCAAGAACACTCTGTTGTATTAGTCAGAGGAGGTAGAGTTAAAGATCTTCCAGGTGTACGTTATCATATTGTACGTGGTGCCTTAGACAGTGAGGGCGTGGCAAATAGGAAACGTGGTAGAAGTAAATATGGAACTAGAAGAGGATAAATATTGTGCCTAGAAGAAATCGACCAGAACCTCGAATCCTTACACCAGATCCAAAATATAATTCTGTTTTGGTTACAAGACTTATTAATAAAATTATGAAAAGTGGTAAAAAAACTATAGCGGAGAGAATTGTTTATAATGCATTTGAAAATGTTGAAAAGAATACCGGAAAGAATGGCTCTGATTTATTAGAACAAGCAGTAAGAAATACAAGCCCAATCTTAGAAGTTAAATCTAGGCGAGTTGGAGGAGCAACTTACCAGGTGCCTGTTGATGTGAGGGCTGATCGTAGAATTTCTTTATCCATTAGATGGATTATAGATTCTGCTTCTAGTAGACAAGGTAAATCAATGTCTGAAAAATTGGCTAATGAATTGACTGATGCCTTCAATAATACAGGTGGAGCAGTAAAGAAAAAAGAAGATGTGCATAGAATGGCAGAAGCTAATAGAGCTTTTGCGCATTATAGATGGTAATTTTATTTTTTGAGAGGTAATTTGATGACAGCAGGAATTGATCTCAACCAGGTAAGAAATATTGGCATTATTGCACATATTGATGCAGGCAAGACGACTGTCACAGAACGAATATTATTTTATACAGGGAGAACTTATAAGATTGGTGAAGTGCATGAAGGTACCGCTACTATGGACTGGATGGAGCAGGAACGAGAAAGAGGTATCACAATTACCTCTGCTGCTACAACTGCAGAATGGAACGGTTCAACAATAAATATTATTGATACTCCTGGGCACGTTGACTTTACTGTTGAAGTTGAGCGCTCATTAAGAGTACTTGATGGCGGCGTTGTGGTTTTTGATGGTGTAGCGGGAGTTGAGCCACAATCAGAAACTGTTTGGAGACAAGCCGATAAATATTCAGTACCAAGAATTTGCTTTATTAATAAAATGGATAGGACTGGTGCAAATTTCAATTTTTGTGTTGACACCATCAAGGAACGGCTAGCAGCCGTTCCTTTAATTTTACAAATACCTTGGGGTCTCGAGGATCAGCACCAAGGTATTATTGATATTATTGCAGAAAAAGCGTTTACATTTGAAGGAAATAAAGGGATTGAAGTTAAAGAACATGATATTCCTGAAGAATTTGTAGCAGAAGTTGCTTCTTTAAGAGAATCATTGATTGAAACAGTTGCAGAAAATGACGAAGAATTAATGGAAATCTTTTTGGAAGAAAAGCCTATTGAAATCGACATGCTTAAAGCAGCTATTAGAAGAGTTACTATTGGGAACTTAGCAGTTCCAGTGTTAACTGGCTCTGCTTTAAAAGATAAAGGTGTTCAAAAACTGCTAGATGCAGTCATTGATTATTTACCAAATCCAAACGATTTACCTCCTGTTCAAGCAATAAAAGTAGGTGCAGAAGAAGAAACTATTGAATTACCTCCTGATACAGAAGGCAGCTTGCTAGGTATTGCCTTCAAAGTTGTCACTGATCCATTTGTTGGTAGACTTGTATTTTTTAGATTGTACTCTGGAACGATTGAACAAGGTGCCCAAGTTTATAATTCTTCAAGAAATGAAAGAGAAAGAGTTGGAAGAATTATGAAAATGCATTCTAATTCTCGAGAAGATGTTGACGTTCTGTATGCAGGTGAAATTGGTGCTGCAATTGGTCTCAAAGATACTTTTACAGGTGACACTATTTCATCAAGAGAAAATCAATTATTGTTAGAATCTATTACTTTTCCTGAACCAGTTATTTCTGTAGCTGTTGAACCAAAAACTAGAGATGATCAACAAAAACTTTCTGAAGCAATACAGAAATTAGCAGAAGAAGATCCAACTTTTAAAGTTCGTTTTGATGAGGAAACATCACAAACTGTTATTTCAGGTATGGGTGAGCTTCATTTGGAAGTTTTAGTAGATAGAATGAAGCGAGAGTTTAACGTTGAAGCTAATATAGGAAAGCCGCAAGTAGCTTATAGAGAAACAATTACACAAGAAGTCAAAGTTCAAGGTAAATTTGTACGACAATCTGGAGGTCGAGGTCAGTATGGAGATTGTGTGATTGAAGTTTATCCTAGAGAAAAAGGCGAAGGCTTTAAATTCGAGAATCTTATTGTAGGAGGCGCAATCCCACGAGAATATATTAATCCTGTAAACAAAGGTGTTGAAAATGCTTTGAACTCAGGTGCTAAAGCTGGCTATCCTGTTGTGGACGTTGGAGTCAAATTAATTGATGGATCATTCCACCCTGTTGATTCATCTGAAATGGCCTTTGAAACTGCTGGCTCAATTGCAATGCGTGATGCTCTAAAGAAAGCAAAATCAATATTACTAGAACCTATTATGAAAATAGACGTTGTATCCCCCGAGGATTATCTTGGTGATGTTTTAGGTGATTTAAATAGTAGAAGAGGGCAAGTTTTGGGCTCAGAAGCGAGGGGCAATACTCAAGTTGTACATTCTTTGGTTCCACTTGCTGAATCTTTTGGATATTCAACTGATCTTCGATCCATGACACAAGGTCGCGCAACTTATTCAATGGAATTTGATCACTATGAAAGAGTTCCAGAAAATATTGCTGAAGAAATTGGTAAAGCAAATAGGGCTAAAGAATAAAAGAATATTAATTAGGAAATAAAATGGCAAAACAAAAAATTCGAATAAGACTTAAAGCCTATGATCATAGAGTTTTGGATATTTCTGCTCAACAAATTGTAGAATCCGCAGAGAGGACTGGTGCAGTAGTTTCTGGCCCTGTTCCTTTGCCAACTCGAATTAGAAAATATACAGTTTTACGCTCACCTTTTATAGATAAAGATTCTAGAGATCAATTTGAAATGCGCACTCATAAAAGATTAATTGATATTTTAGAACCTTCTTCAACAACAATTGATACTTTAATGAAACTTCAGGTTCCATCTGGAGTTGATATAGAAATCAAGCTGTAGAGATAGGAAAAAAAATGGTAGCTGGATTAATGGGTAAAAAGTTAGGCATGACTAGAATATATGATTTAGCTGGTGACATGAGATCTGTTACTGCTATTGAATTTGATGTAAACAAGATTACTCAAGTAAAATCTAAAGAAGCAGATGGTTATAATGCTATACAAATTGGCTATCAAGATAATAAAGCTAAATTATCAAAGCCAGAAAAGGGGCATTTAGAAAAATTAGGTTTTCAAGAAGGATTTAATCGTTTACAAGAATTTCGTGTTGACGATATAGATAATTTTAATGTTGGTCAAGAAATTACAATTAAAGAGATTAATCCTGGTGACTACATAAATGTTACAGCTATTTCAAAAGGTAGAGGTTTTGCCGGTGGTGTTAGGAGATGGAATTTTCGAGGTGGACCTAAAACGCATGGACAATCTGACAGACATCGTGCCCCAGGTTCTATTGGTGCTGGATCTACTCCTGGAAAAGTATGGAAAGGTCAAAAAATGGCTGGACATATGGGTAGCGTGAAAAAAACTAATCTAAATTTATTAGTCGTTATGGTAGATGTAGAAAATAATTTGATTTATGTTAATGGCTCTGTGCCAGGCCATAATAATACTTTTGTTACTATTTCTTCATCAAGAAAAAAACCTAACCAAAGAATTGCAAATCTTATACCAACAACTGAAGAACCAGCAGCTGAAGAACCAACAACTGAAGAACCAACAACTGAAGAACCAGCAGCTGAAGAACCAGCAGCTGAAGAACCAGCAACTGAAGAACCAGCAGCTGAAGAAGATAAAGAATAGAGATTTTAATGAATATAGAATATTACACTGAAAAAGGCAGCCTTGCTAAGCAAAAAGTTAAACTAGATGACAGTATTTTTGCTTTTGAAACTAATTCTGATTTAGTGCATCAAGTCTTTGTATCTCAACGTGCGAATCTTCGATCAGGGACTGCTTCGACAAAAAATCGTTCGCAAATTGTTGGTTCAACAAGAAAAATTAGAAGACAAAAAGGCTTAGGTATGGCTCGAAAAGGTTCTATCAAATCACCAATTCAAGTTGGTGGTGGAGTCACATTTGGTCCCTCACCTCGTTCATTTAGTAAGCGCATTCCTAGAAAAATGAATAGGAATGCCATTAAATCAATGTTATCTGACAAACTATCAGAAAAAAAATTATTAGTTTTGGATACTAAAGGAAGTTATGACGAACCTTCAACAAAGCGATTTTCAGAAATGTTAAAGAATTTAAAGGTTGATTCATCTTGTCTAATATTAACAAAAAACCAAGACAGATCTTTTTTTCTTTCAGCTAGAAATATTACGAATGTCTCAATGATGACATTTGATAAAGTGAATGTCTTATCTTTATTGAATAATGATTGGATTATCGTATTAAAGGATGCAATTGAGTCACTTGAGGCAAATTTAAATTCTGACATCACTAGAAAAAAAACTATCAAGGATTAATTAAATGAAAAATTATAATCAACGAGCAAATATTCTATTTCAACCATTAGTTACAGAAAAAACGACGAATCAAGCTGCGTTTGGCAAATATTCTTTTAAAGTTGCTACATATGCAAACAAGATTGAAGTAAAAAAAGCAGTAGAAAAAGCCTTTGATGTTGAAGTTGATTCTGTAAATATTTCTGTTGTTAAAGGTAAATCTAAAAGACGAGGAAATAAAGTTAGTAAAAATCCTGATTGGAAAAAAGCTGTAGTTAGCTTAAAACCAGGTAATGAAATTAATATTTTTGAGGGTATATAATGTCAATAAAATTGTATAAGCCAACTTCTCCAGGTCGCAGAAATTCATCTGGTCATTCTTTTTCTGAAATAACAAAAAAGAAACCTGAGAAAAATTTGTTAACGTCTAAGAAAAAGCATGCTGGTCGTTCAAGAGGTAAAATTTCTGTTCGGCATCGAGGTGGTGGACATAAAAGGCAATTACGTATATTGGATTTTAACAGAGACAAATTTGATATACCTGGAAAAGTGGCGGCAATAGAATATGATCCATCAAGAACTGCTCGTATTGCACTTATCAATTATATTGACGGTGAAAAAAGATATATATTAGCATCTGATGGGCTTAATGTCGGAGATGAAGTGATTTCTTCATCTAATGCTCCTATATCTAATGGTAATTGCTTACCTTTAATCAATATTCCATTAGGAACTCTTTTGCATGCCATTGAACTTGAACCAGGCAAAGGTGCACAGTTGGGTCGTTCTGCTGGCGCTGCGATCAGGCTCATTGCAAAAGAAGGTGGATATGCTTTATTGAGATTGCCATCAGGTGAAATTCGAAAAGTACTTGAAAGCTGCCAAGCAACAGTAGGCATTGTTGGAAATTTAGAATCTGCCCAGTTGAAATTAGGTAAAGCAGGTCGTAATCGACATAGAGGACGAAGACCTCAAGTAAGAGGTTCAGTAATGAATCCTAATGATCACCCTCATGGTGGAGGTGAAGGAAAATCTCCCGTTGGAATGGCTGGCCCTAAGACGCCTTGGGGTAAACCAGCCTTAGGTTTAAAAACTAGAAAGAAAAATAAAAACAGTAACTATTTTATTGTTCGAAGAAGAAATCAAGGTAGGAGGTAGATAGAGATATGTCACGTTCTACAAAAAAAGGTCCATTTGTTGACGAAAAATTATTAAAAAAAGTACTTAATGCTCAAAAATCAGGGAGCAAAGAAGTCATTAAGACTTGGTCGAGGTCATCAACAATCATGCCTGAAATGGTTGGCTTAACAATTGGCGTTTATGATGGGCACAGACATATTCCGATCTACTTGTCTGAAAATATGGTTGGGCATAAACTAGGAGAGTTCGCTTTTACTAGGACATTTAAGGGTCATAATACTAAAGCAGAGTAGTGATAGAGGATTATAACAATGGAAGTTAAAGCTAGAGCATTTGATCAACCTATTGCCCCAAGAAAGGTAAGATTAGTTCTTGATGCTGTTCGAGGACAAAAAATTGAAGATGCTTATAATATTTTAGATATCATGCCTCATAAATCTTCAAGGTTAGTGAGAAATATTATTGTTTCAGCAGTTGCGAATGCCAAAACTAACAACAGCTTATCACAAGACAATTTATATATAAAAAAAGCTTATGCTGATGAAGGAAGAACACTTAAAAGATTTAAAGCAAGATCTAGAGGTCGAACGGCACCAAGATTAAAAAGATACAGTCACATAAATATAGTTTTAGAGGAAGCAGTTATATAAATGGGAAGAAAAGTACATCCGTATGGATTTAGAGTAGGTGTTACAAAAGACTGGCAATCGAAATGGTTTAGCAGTAACAACTATGCACAACTTGCCAATGAAGATATTGTCTTGCGAAAGATTATTAATCGATCTGCAAGAGAGGCTGGTATTGCTAAGGTGATTATTGACCGTAATGCTAATGATGTTGTTATAACTATTCGAGCATCTAAGCCAGGAATTGTTATTGGCCGAGGTGGACAATCTGCTGAAAAATTACGAGAAGAGCTTGAAATTGCATCTACAAAAAAAGTGAAACTAAATATTAAAGAAATTCGTGTGCCTGAATTAGATGCTGCACTTGTTGCTGCAAATGTTGCCGAACAACTTGAAAAAAGAGTTGCTTTTAGAAGAGCTATGAAACAAGGAGTTCAACGAGCAATTCAACGAGGTGCTTTAGGTTGCAAAGTTAAAATTAGTGGTAGGCTTGGTGGAGCAGAAATGTCAAGAAGCGAGCATGAAATGCAAGGAAGAGTTCCTTTGCATACTCTCAAAGCGAATATAGATTATGGTTTTGCTGAAGCACATACAACTTATGGAAAAATTGGTGTTAAAGCATGGATTTACAAAGGTGAGCTTTCTCATAATTTTATAGAGGAAGATTTAAATCTAGAGAATGAGGATTAATAAATGTTGATGCCGAAAAGAACCAAATATAGAAAACAATTTCGTGGTAAAAGACGAGGTATGGCTATGTCTGGAAACAGTGTTTCTTTTGGAGATTATGGATTGCAATCTTTAAGTAATGCTTGGATTGATGCAAGACAAATTGAAGCAGCACGAAGGGTTATTGTACAAACTTTACAAAGAGGTGGAAAAGTTTGGATTCGTCTTTTTCCAGATAAACCAGTTTCTGCAAAACCTGTGGAGGTAAGAATGGGTAAAGGAAAGGGTGCTACTGATCGCTGGGTATCTGTTGTAAAAAGAGGCAAAGTAATGTTTGAAATTGCTGGAGTTGAAGAATCCATCGCTCGAGAAGCTTTTAGAAAAGCTCATCACAAACTCCCGGTAAAAACAAAATTTATTTCTAAAGAGGAGAGTTATTAATGTCTCGAAAACTTGTAGAGGAAATGCGTAAATTAAAAAAAGAAAAATTATTTGATGAGTTAGATGCTTCAATTAATGATCTCTTTGAATTAAGAACAAAAGTTTCTACTGGTCAATTAGCTGATGTTTCACAAGTACGAAAAGCAAGAAGAAAAATTGCTCTTTTAAGAACTTTAATTAATGAAAGTGAAGAATAAATAGGAAAATAATATGGAAGATGCTAAAAATATCAATAGAAAATCTCGTTTAGGCTTAGTTGTATCAGATGTACAAGATAAGACCGTTGTTGTTGATGTTTCACGGAATGTCAGGCATCCAATCTATCATAAAGTTCTAAAGCGTACAAAAAAGTATCAAGTACACGATCCAGATAACATAGCTACAATTGGTGACATCGTCAGAATTGAAGAAACAAATCCTGTTTCAAAAAATAAAAGATGGAAATTAGCTGAGGTAGTTACTGATCGTGATGTGGCCGGTATTGCTGCAACAGAGATTGATTCAACATTAGTGACTGAAATTGAACAATCAACTAAACAAAGTTCAGATGAAAAAAATGATGATATGGATAAGATTGATACTAATAACAGTAATAGCTTAGGTGAAGAGCAAGAAGATTCTATAGAAGATGATGATTCAGAAGAGGATAACAATTAAATGATACAACAAGAATCAAGACTCAAAGTTGCAGATAATTCTGGCGCTCGTGAAATACTTTGCATCAGAGTTTTAGGTGGCACTCGAAGAAGATATGCCCGAGTAGGCGATTTAATTGTAGCTTCTGTTAAAGATGCACAACCTAATGCTAATGTGCAAAAAGGAGAGATTGTGAAAGCAGTGATTGTCCGGACAAAAAATAAAATGCAAAGAGTCGATGGCTCATCTATTGCATTTGATGAAAATGCCGCAGTCATTTTAAGTGATGATGATGGAAATCCAAAAGGCACAAGAATTTTTGGTCCTGTTGCGCGTGAGTTACGAGAGAAGAATTTTATGCGAATTGTTTCTCTTGCACAGGAGGTTTTATAGATGTCAAATAAAATGAAGCTTAACGATAATGTATGGGTAATTGCAGGTAAAGACATTGGTAAAAAAGGCCAAATTATATCTATTGATTTAGATAAAAATAAAGCATTGGTGAGTGGGGTTAATATGATTAAGCGCCACCAAGCTCCAAGAAGTGCATCTGATCCAGGTGGCATAATCGAGAAAGAAGCCTTTATTCATTGCTCTAATTTGAAATTAATTTGCCCTACATGTAATGAACCAACTCGAGTAGGATTTCGTTCTTTAAAAGATGGAAAACGAGCTCGATATTGCAAAATTCAAAAATGTAATGAGGTAATAGATTGAATCAAGAATATATTCCAATAATGAAAAAGACATATTTAGATACTGCTCATAAACAGCTGATGTCAGAATTTAACTATTCTAATGAACTAGCTGTACCTAATTTAGATAAGATAGCAGTCAATATGGGCTTAGGTGAAGCAGTGAGTAATAATAAAGCTCTTGAATCTTCAATAAATGATATTACAAAAATTGCTGGACAAAAGCCGGTAGTGACTCGAGCTAAACAAGCAATTTCAAATTTTAAGATCAGACAAGGTAATGCAATTGGACTAATGGTTACTTTAAGGGGAAATAGAATGTGGGATTTTTATGATAGACTTGTTAACATTGCTTTACCTCGTACAAGAGATTTTAGAGGAGTATCTTCAAATTCTTTTGATGGACACGGGAATTATTCTTTAGGTATTAGAGAACATGTGATTTTTCCTGATATAGATATTCAATCCTTAGATCGAGTGAGAGGTTTCCAAGTGAATATTATTACAACTGCTAAATCGGATGAAGAGGGCAAAAAATTACTTGAACTACTTAATATGCCCTTTGAAAGAACAAGGAGTTAAAATGGCGCGTACATCATTAATTGTTGCTGCAAATAAGAAACCAAAATATAAAGTTCGTGCAGTAAATAGATGCCCAGTTAAGTTTGGGAAAAAGCCATGTGGTAGAGCTAGAGGCTTTATGAGGAAATTTGGCATGTGTAGAATTTGTTTTAGAAAATTAGCTAATGAAGGTAAGTTACCAGGCGTTAAAAAATCATCCTGGTAGAAAGTTTAAATTAATTTAAGGTAGGGAAAAATGTCTGTAAATGATCCAATAGGTGATATGTTTACAAGAATTAGAAATGCTGCTTCTGCTCAACATGATTGGGTTGATGTTCCTGCATCTAATGTAAAAAGATCTGTAGCAAATGTTTTACTGCATGAAGGTTTTATTTCTGACATAAAAGAAAAAAGTGCGGGTAGTCGTTCTGAATTAAAACTCAGATTAACATATGGACAAGACCAAAAGGCTGTCATAGAAGGAATTAAACGAGTTTCAAAACCAGGCCTTAGGGTTTATGTAAAAAAAGGAGAAATTCCACGTGTTCTTGGAGGCTTAGGTATAGCTTTAATTAGTACTTCTCAAGGAGTTATGTCCGATAAAGAAGCATGGAAGAGAAAAATAGGCGGAGAAATACTAGGTTATGTTTGGTAAGAAAAATCGGAGAATAAATGTCTAGAATAGGGAAAATGCCAATTTTAATTCCAGAAGGCGTATCTGTTGAAATCACAGATGCTCTTGTGAATGTAAAAGGCCCTAAAGGTGAACTATCATATCAGGCTATATCTGGAATAGATATTGCACAGAATGATTCTGCATTAATTATTTCTAGAAAAAATAATGATGCCAAAAGTCGAGCATTTCATGGATTAGCTAGGAGCTTGATTGCAAATATGGTCGAAGGCGTATCCACCGGTTTTTCTAAGACTTTAAAGATTATAGGTACTGGATATAGAGCACAATTATCTGGTAATAAACTCACATTAAATTTAGGTTTTTCTCATCAAGTTGAAATTGAACCACTTGAAGGTATCACTTTTGAGGTACCTGATCAGACTACAATCATTGTTATGGGAATTAATAAGCAGACAGTAGGTCAACAGGCTGCAGTAATCAGAGATAAACGACCACCTGAACCTTATGGAGGTAAAGGAGTACGATATGAAAACGAATATGTAAGAAGAAAAGCTGGTAAAGCAAAAGTAACCACTGGAGAATAATTTATGACGAAACGTTCAAGAAAAGTGCTGAGAATTACGAGGCACAAACGAATTAGAAAAAAAATTTTTGGTACTGCTCAGATGCCAAGACTGTCTGTATTCAGATCAAATAAACATATTTATGTTCAATTAATTAATGATCATGATGGTCACACTATGACGTCTGCAAACGATAGTCAATTCACTGAAAAAAACAATATTCAAAAGGCAGAAAATGTTGGTGCTTCTATTGCAAAAAATGCAAAAGAAATTGGCATAAAAAAGATTGTATTTGATAAAAGTGGTTATAAATACACCGGTCGCATTAAAGCTTTAGCAGAAGCAATTCGTAAAGAAGGATTGGATTTCTAATGGCTGAAGAAAATAAACAAAAAGTTCCTATTGAACAAGATGATGCTGATAATTTTGTTGAAAAAATTGTTGCATTGAATCGAGTTGCAAAAGTAATTAAAGGTGGAAGACACTTTTCTTTTACTGCTTTAGTTGTTATAGGCAATGGTAATGGTCGTGTTGGATATGGATATGGTAAAGCAAATGAAGTTCCTGATGCTATTAAAAAAGCTAGCAGTATAGCAAAAAGTACTATGTTTGATGTTGCAATTAATAATGGAACTCTAGCGCATGAGATGAATGCAAATTATAAAGCATCAAAAGTGATTTTGCGTCCAGCTTCTGAAGGAACTGGATTGATTGCAGGGGGTGCCGTTAGAGCAGTTTTGGAAGCAGCTGGAGTAGTTAATGTTTTATCAAAATCACTTGGTTCTAATAATCCAATTAACGTTGTGACTGCAACAATTCATGCTTTAAAAAAGATTCGAGATCCTGAAATAGCAACAAAAAATAGAAAAGAGCAAGCAAAGTTACAAAAAAATCTAGAAGAAGGTAAATAGTAAAGAGAAGTCCAATGGGTACATTAATTATTAAACAAAAAAAATCTGTTATTGGTAGCAAGCCTTCTCATAGGAGCACAATACGTCGTCTTGGTTTAAAAAGAATCAATGACACTGTAGTTAAGGAAGATTCCCCTGCAATCAGAGGAATGATTAGTTTGGTAAAACATTTAATTGAGGTAAAAGAAAATGATTAGTCAACATAATTTTCAACCAACAATCAAGAGAAAAAATAAAAAGCGTATTGGAAGAGGCAAGGCAAGCGGACAGGGTACTTATGCTGGTAGAGGCCTAAAAGGCCAAAAAGCAAGAGGAAAAGTTAAGCTTGGCTTTGAAGGTGGACAATTACCAATATTTAGACGTCATGGTTATAAAAAAGGTTTTAGAAATTTTAATCGTGTCGAATATCAAGCAGTTAATTTAAATCGAATTGATAGCTTATTTAAAAAAGATGAAATTGTTAATGCAGTGGCTTTATTTAACTGCGGCTTAGTTAATTCTCCTACAACAAATTATAAAGTTTTAGGTTCTGGCACACTGTCTAAGCCATTAAAAATTATTGCAAATAGATTTTCAGCAAATGCAAAAAAAATTATAGAAGATTCAGGTGGCACATTTGAAGAAACTGATCCATACGAGAAAAAAGTTCGAAATAGAAAACATTTACGTAAAAATAAAATTGTTAGTCAGGAAAAAATAGATGATAACAATGAAGACGAAAAATCTGATGAGAAAGTCTAGAATTTATGAGGCTTAGATAATGGTTAATCGAGAAACAAATACTGAGAAACCAAAGTTACTGGAAGCTGCTTTAGCAGCAATTTCTGAAAAAGAAATTAGAAGGAAAGTTCTGATTACTTTGGCTTTGTTACTTGTTTTTAGATTTGTTGCCCACATACCAGTTCCGGGAGTTAATAGTGATGCTTTGCAGACAATTTTTGATGAAAATGCAATTTTAGGTTTTTTAAATATTTTTTCAGGAGGAGCTCTTGAAAATCTTTCTATAGCTGCATTAGGAGTTTATCCATTTATTACTGCTACTATTGTGATGCAGTTATTACAACCTGTAGTTCCAAAATTAAAATCTTTAGCTCAAGAAGGCGAACAAGGTAGAAATAGAATACAGATTTATACAATGTGGTTAACAGTTCCCTTAGCTTTATTTCAGGCTTATGCACAACTTTTATTGATTCAACAATTTGGTGGTGTGTCTGGCTTTTCTTTATCAGGAGGGGCAGCATTAGTATCAATTTCTACAATTTTGACTATGGTTGCGGGAACGATGTTCTTGGTTTGGATTGGTGAAAGAATTTCGGAAAATGGCATTGGAAATGGTGTTTCTTTAATTATCTTTGGAGGCATTATTGCTGGTTTACCCAGAACAATTAGTAGAGGTGTATTAACCGGTACTTCAGCTGCTGTTAGTGGATTACTTTTATTAGCAATTATTACTTTATTAATTGTTGCTTTAATTGTTACCTTTCAGGAAGCTCAGCGAAGAATACCTGTACAATATTCACGTTCACAAGTTAAAGGAGGTAGAGTTTATAGACAGCAAGGACAATCCTATCTACCACTTCGAGTTAATACTGCAGGCATGATACCTTTAATCTTCGCTTTTTCTATAATGATCTTTCCACCTGTTGCAGCTCAATTTTTAGCAAATACAGTTGATGTTGGTTGGATTGCATCTTTTGCTGGATTTATACAATCAATCATGACTCCAGCTGCGTTTCCTTATTGGATTTTAGTGTTTATTTTAGTTGTATTATTTACGTTCTTTTATACAATGGTAGTTTTTCAACAACAAAATCTAGCAGATAATTTACAAAAACAAGGTGGGTTTATTCCTGGCATTAGGCCTGGCCTTCCTACTCAACAATATATTAATAGAGTCTTAGTTAGAATCACTTGGGGTGGTGCCATATTCTTAGGATTTATTGCTGTGGTCCCATTTTTAGCTACTAGCATAACAAATGTACAGGCTTTGCAAATTGGTGCTGCCGGCCTTTTAATTGTTGTAGGAGTTGTAATCGATACAATGCGACAACTCGAAGCTCAAATGTCCATGAGAAACTATGAAGGGTTTATGTAAATGATTATTGTTTTACTTGGATTAATTGGTGCTGGTAAGGGCACTCAAGCAAAAATGTTAGTTGAATCAAATGATTTTTTGCATATATCTACAGGTGATATGTTTAGGGATGCAGTAAAAAATCAGACAGATTTAGGTAAAATTGTTGAAGGCTATATGAATGATGGAGCCTTGGTTCCTGATGAAATTACTATTAAAATGTTATTAGAAAGCTTAGAAAATAACCATTCTAATAATTTATTACTTGATGGCTTTCCAAGAACTACTACTCAATGCAATGCCTTAGATGATGCACTTATTAAAAACAGTTTAGAAATAGATTTTGCTTTAAATATTGCTGTTGATGAAAATATACTTTTAGATCGAATTGCAAAACGAGCAACAATTGAAAATCGTAAAGATGATGATCCTGAAATAGCAAAACAAAGATTAGAAAATCAAAGAATTACGTTACAAGAAGTTGCCGATTATTATAATAAAAAAGATAAATTACTTGAAGTTGATGGCCTTGGTTCTGTTGAGGAAGTACACAAAAGAGTTTTGTCAGTTTTAGAAAATAAAGGATCATAAGTATATGACAATTATTTTAAAATCGGACAGGGAAATTGAAATTATGAGAGAATCAGGATTAGTAAATGCTGAAGTAAGGGAAATTCTTTTTAATACTATAGAACCTGGAATAACGGGTAAAGAACTTGATCTAATTGCAAGAAAAGAAATTACTGAAAGAGGAGCAAAGCCCACATTTCCCGGTTATGCTCCTATGGGTAAGCCTCCATATCCTGGAGCAATCTGTTTTTCAGTTAATGAAAAATTAGTCCATGGTATACCCAATGATTATGCATTAAAAGAAGGCGATATAGTTAGCATTGATCTAGGCGTTACTTATAGAAACTTTGTTTCTGATGCTGCATTTACAAAGGGTGTTGGAAAGATTTCTAAAGTTGCTGATCAATTAATTAATGTTACTCGGGAAGCTATGCATGCTGGAATAGGGAAAATGTATGCCGGCAATAAAATAGGTGATATTTCATATGCTATTCAAAGTTGTGCTTCTGGATATGGAATAATTAAAGAGTATGGCGGTCATGGAGTAGGACGTGAAATGCATGAAGATCCCCATGTGCCAAATTTTGGCCAACCTGATGTCGGAATAGAGGTAGTCAAAGGAATGGTTTTAGCAATTGAACCAATGTTTTCAATCGGCTCACCAGCTAACCATGAACATGAAGATCAATGGACAGTGGTTATGGATGATGAATCTTTATCTGCGCATTTTGAAGAAACTATTGCAGTTACAGAAGATGGCCCTTTTGTTTTGACTAGTAAAGATTAATGGAGAATAATTTGTCTGAAGAAGTTTCTACAAACAAGCAGGATGATAATCAAAGAGAAAATAAAAAGGATATTATCGAAGTTGAAGGAGTCATTAAAGAAGCAAGGCCAAATGCTATGTTTGATGTTGAGTTAGCTAATGGACATAAAGTTTTAGCCACTATTTCAGGAAAAATGAAAATGAATTATATTAGAATATTGTTAGGTGATAGAGTATTGGTAGAGTTAAGTCCGTATGATTTATCACGTGGACGTATTACATACAGGTTTAGATAAAAGAAAAGGTTTTTTATGAAAGTTAAAGCATCAGTAAAAAAAAGATGTGACAATTGTCAAATTGTTAGAAGAAAAGGCAGATTAAGGGTAATTTGCTCTAATCCAAAGTGTAAGCAAAGGCAGGGGTAATCATGGCAAGAATAGCAGGTGTTGAGATTCCTGATAATAAACAAGTCGCTTTTTCATTAGTCTACATTTATGGCATTGGAAAAACTCTTGCTAATAAAATTATTGACTCAGCGGGAATCGATAAAAATAAGCTCGTTAAAGATTTAGATGATAGCGAGTTAGTAAAAATTCGTTCAATTATAGAATCAGATTATGCTGTTGAAGGAGATTTAAGAAGAGAAATCAAGTCTAATGTTCAGCGATTAATTGATATTAATAGTTATAGGGGTAATCGCCATAAAAAAGGCCTTCCAGTTAGGGGTCAAAGAACTAAGACGAATTCACGTACTAGACGTAGTGGACCTAGACAAACAGTTGCAGGTAAAAGGAGAGTTGGTCGTAAGTAATAAATAAGATACTAGAATTTCAGTTAATCAGACATAGCTCATTAATTGTTTTATTAGTAAGCTTATAATTCGTGGAAAAAATGGAGAGATAATGACAACAAATACTAGTCGTCAAAATAATAAAAAGAAAAATGTTCCTGTTGGTAGAGCATATATCAATTCTACGTTTAACAATACCGTAATTACTATTACGGATCCGTCAGGTAATGTGCTTGCATGGAGCAGTGGTGGGACAGCTGGCTTTACTGGTTCGAGAAAAAGTACTCCTTTTGCTGCACAGTTAGCAGCAGAAAATGTTGCCATAAAGGCAATGGAGAAAGGTATTCGAGAAATAGATATTTTTATCAGTGGGCCTGGTTCAGGCCGAGAAGCAGCTATAAGAGCCTTGGCATCTGCAGGAATCAAAGTTAAAGCCATGCGGGATATAACACCTATGCCACATAATGGTTGTCGTGCAAGACGTAGACCAAGGAAATAAATATGTCTAGATATACAGGTCCACGAGTCAGAAAAGCTAGAAGATATGGTGCCCCAATTTTTGCAAATGTTGCGGTAGCAAAATCTCGTAAACAAAATCCACCAGGCCCTCCACCAACAAGAAGAAAAAAAATTTCAGATAGAGGTCTGCAATTGATTGAAAAGCAAAAGGTTAGATTTGCCTACGGTTTAGTAGAAAAGCAATTTCGTAATGTTTACGAAAAAGCGGTAAGAAGTACTGCACCAACGGGTGATGAACTAATGATTTTATTGGAAGAACGTTTAGATAATACGGTATATAGATTAGGTTTTGCTTCTACTCGAGATCAGGCTAGACAATTAGTTACCCATGGCCACATTTCTGTTAAAGGAAATAAATTAGATATTCCGAGTGCATTAGTGAAAATTGGTGATGAGATTTCTTTTACATCTAGAGGATTGAAGTCTAATTATTTAAAAATATTAAAAGAAGAAATAAAGGGTAGAACTAGTCCAGGTTGGCTGGAGCTAGATGAAAAAAAATTATTAGGAACAGTGATCAGTCGACCAAATGTTGATGATATTGAACCTATTTTTAATCCAAATGCAATTGTTGAATATTATTCAAGGTAGATAATTTGGTTTATAAGTTTGTTTTGAAAGGGAGTGATTTGTGGCTGGAGATTTTGTAATTCCTGAAGTTACTTTAGAAAAAGATGAAGCTGAGTTTATAAAAGTTGTTGCTGAGCCGCTACAACCTGGATTTGGCACAACTCTTGGTAACTCTTTAAGAAGAATTCTGTTATCATCGTTGCCTGGTGCTGCTATTACATGGGTAAAAATTGATGGTATAGAACATGAATTTACATCTATTGAACATATGAAGGAAGATATTGTTGAGTTTCTTATTAATTTAAAAGATGTTCGCTTGAAAGCATTTGCTGATAGACCAGCAAATATTAGTTTAAATGTGTCTGGAGCACAAGAAATTACAGCTGGAATGATCGAAACTTCAGCTGATTATGAAATCATGAATCCAGATCTTTACTTAGGCACATTAACTGATCCTAAAGGTTCGCTTAATGTGGATATGTATGTTCAGAATGGAAGGGGCTTTGTGCCTGCTTCAGAAAATAAAAAATCTGATACTATCGGAATTATTCCAGTTGATTCTGTTTATTCACCTGTTCGAAGAGTGAACTTTAGTGTTACTAACACTAGGGTTGGTCAAGATACAAATTACGACAAATTAGTGATGGATATATGGACAGATGGCACAATCGAAGGAAAACGTGCTGTATCCATATCAGCAGAAATTCTAAGAGATCAGTTATTTAATTTTTATGATTTTGGGAAAATTGAAATTGCAGAAATTCAAGAAGAAGAGGAGCAACCATTTGAAGGTCACGAGACTCCAATTGAACACTTAGGTTTGTCAGTACGAGCTTATAATTGCCTTAAGAGATCTGGCCTAGTAACTGTTGGTATTGTATTAGAAAGACCAGAGGAAGAATTGATGTCTTTGCGTAATTTTGGATTAAAGTCATATGTTGAATTAAAAAATAAATTAGTTGCTCATGGTTTTCCTGCACCGAGAAGTCAAAAAACAATTCTTTTAGAAGAGAAACGTTCTGAGGAACAAGATTCAGAAATTGCAAATAGTGAGATCAGCAAAGAAGATATTGGTTCACTTGGAAAAGCACTTATGGATGCATTGACTGATGAGGATGAGTAATAATAATGAAGCATAAAATTCAAAGACGTAAATTTGATATGCCAACTTCACAGAGGATGGCTATGTTGCGAAATTTAACTACTGATGTTTTGAAGTATGGTTATGTTAAAACAACTGAAGCTCGTGCCAAAGAACTTAGAAGATTAGTTGATAGAATGATTACCTTGGGTAAAAAGGATGATTATGCAGCTCAAAAAAAGGCTTCAGGTTTTATATATGACAAAAGTACAGTAAAAAAATTGTTTGTAGAAATTGCTCCAAAGTATGCTGATAGAAATGGTGGCTACACTCGTGTAATAAAATTGCCAAATAGAAAAGGCGATGATTCTAGAATGGCAAGAATAGAATTAGTTTAATATAAAGGATTGTTATGAATTTTTTATTACTCCTTGAATATGATGGTACAAATTTTTGTGGTTCACAATTTCAACCAAGTATTCGTACTGTTCAAGGTGAGCTAGAAGATTCTGTTATGAAAATTGCAGATTTAAAAAAAAGAGCTATGTTTGCAAGTAGAACTGATAGTGGAGTACATGCATTAGGTCAAATAGCAAAAATTTCAATTGATAAATCAATCTCTAGCAATGAACTTCAGTCAGCATTAAACTTTTATATTAGCAAGGATTTGTCTGTTAAATCAGCCTTGAAAATAGATGATGATTTTAATCCTAGGACTAAGGCAATTAGCAGATTGTATGAGTATACAATATCTTGTGGTAAAGCACGTTCACCGCAAAATGCTAGATATTCATGGGAAATAAACGATATACTAGATGTTCAGTTAATGAAAATCGCTGCCTCAACATTGCCAACCGAGCCTATCGACTGGTCTCCTTTTGCTGCAAGATTGCCAGAAAACTACTCACCAATACGACAATTAAAAGAATTTTCAATTAACAAAGAAGCATCTTTTATTAAGATTCGTGTACGTGCATCTGGTTTTTTGCACCACCAGGTTAGAAGAATGATTGGTGCACTACAAAAAGTTGGAACAAAAAAAATGTCTGTTGAAAAATTTAGTGATTTAATCAATGGCCCTGCTAATAGCGTGCAATTTTCTGCTCCTGCAAAAGGTTTAAATCTCATTGAAGTTGAATACCCTGTGCCTATTTTTCAATAAATTAAGGAAATTTTGTGAATAAAACATATAGATTAAAAAGAAAAGATATTTCAAGTCAATGGCATATTATTGATGCTACTAATCAACCTTTAGGTAGGCTGGCTACTAAGATTAGCTCATTAATTCTTGGTAAACACAAACCTACTTATGAACCTCATTTAGCTATGGGAGATTATGTTGTTGTAATAAATTCTGATAAAGTTATTGTTACTGGACAAAAGTTTGATCAAAAGATTTACTATCGCCATTCTGGATATCCAGGTGGTATAAGACAGAGAACTTTTGCTGAACAGATGGAATTAGATTCTAGGCGTATTATTGAAAAGGCTGTTAAGGGCATGCTTCCTCATAATGTTAGAGGACGTACTTTATTTAAAAGATTGAAAGTGTATTCAACTGACAAACATCCTCATGCAGCACAATTATTTGCAAGCAATCAAAAGTCTCAAGATGTTACTAACAAAAAAACTGTACAATCATCTAAAATAGACAAAAATTTAGATGATCAAAATGTGAAAGTTGAAGAACAATTTGATTTTGACAAAATGACAAAACCTCAATTAATTCAATTCGCAGAAGAAAAAGAAATTAAAATTATTAAGAGCGCAAAAAAAGCGGATATTATTATAAAAATTAAAGAAAATTTGTAATTAATTTAGGAGATTTTATATGGAAGATTCCAAATATTATTATGGGCTCGGTAAACGTAAAACTACTGTTGCCAAAGTTCGTTTATATACTGGTAATGGAACCGTTGTCATAAATGGAGAAGTACCTGAAAAGTCAATTCCAAGAAAATCGTTAATGCAAGAAATAATGTATCCATTGGTAGTAACCAATACACAAAACAAATTTAACATTCAAGTGAAAGTTTCAGGTGGCGGTCAGTCAGGTTGGTCGGGAGCAATTAGTCATGGAATTGCCAGAGCATTACTGAAATATGATGATTCTTTAAAGTCTGTTTTAAGAAAAAATGGTCTGCTTACTAGAGATGCTAGGATTAAAGAACGAAAAAAACCTGGATTAAAGCGTGCTAGAAAAGCACCTCAGTATACAAAAAGATAGTTATATCAGTTTTTTTATTGTAGAAATTTTATCCAAATTTTCCCATGGTAGATCTAAATCATCTCTCCCAAAATGTCCATAAGAAGATAATTGTGAATAAATTGGTCTTTTTAGATCAAATTGATTAATTATTGCACCTGGTCGACAATCAAAAACTTGATCAATTATTTTTTTAATCAATTTCAAATCGATTTTATTAGTGCCAAAACAGTCAAAATTTATTGCTATTGGGTTGGCAATACCTATTCCATATGCAATTTGAATTTCAATTTTATCAGTGATTCCTGATGCAACTAAATTTTTCGCAATATATCTACTCATATAAGCACCAGTTCTATCGACTTTTGATGGGTCTTTACCACTAAACGCACCACCTCCATGTTTTGCACTTCCGCCATATGTATCAACAACAATTTTTCTACCTGTGAGCCCTGCATCTCCTAAGGGCCCGCCGATTACAAATCTTCCTGATGGATTAATATGAATTAACATTGACGGAGAATTATTGAGCAGTGAATCAGGTATAGATTTTTGAATTACTTCTTTTAAAATATAATCTGAGAGCTGTTCGTTACTTATCGTCTCTTTATGTTGAGAAGAAACAATAATGTTATTTATTGCAAATGGTTTGTTATTTCTATATTCTACAGTAACTTGAGCTTTACCATCAGGTAATAGAAATTCTTCCATGTGGTCATGCCTTGTTTGAGCAAGTTGTTTAGTCAATTGATGCGCAAGATAAATTGGCATTGGCATGTATGCTTTTGTTTCATTACATGCAAATCCAAAAACAATACCTTGATCTCCAGCACCTTGTTGATCAAATTCATCAGATGACTGTTCTTTGTTTCGAGATTCTAACGCATTATTAACGCCAGTACCTATATCGGTAGATTGTGGATTAATATTTGAGATGATACGACAACTATTTAAATCAAAACCAGTTTCTTTGTTTTGATATCCAATATCATAGAGAACTTCCTTTGCTATTTCTTCAAATTCAACTTTTGCCTTAGTAGTTACCTCACCTAGCAAAACAATTAATTGATTACTAATTGCAACTTCAACTGCTACTTTTGATTCAGGGTCTTGTTCTATCAGTGCATCGAGTATTGAATCTGCTATCTTATCACATAACTTATCAGGATGGCCCTCTGTTACAGATTCACTGGTTAATAAATAAGATTCATTTGATGATGAGTTATTTTCCATGATTATTCCCAAGAAGTTAAATATTTTTTTTGTTCAGTAGATAGCTCGTCTATATTAATTTTCATTGATTTAAGTTTTAATTTTGCTATTTGTTCGTCAATATTTTCCGGCACATTGTATACCTTATTTGTTAAATTATTTTGATTTTTAATCATGTATTCAGCTGCTAATGCTTGATTAGCAAAAGATAAGTCCATGACTGAAGCTGGATGACCAGTTGCTGCTCCTAGATTTACTAATCTACCTTCTGCAATGAGAATGATTTTTTTATTACGCATAGTAGTGAATTCTTTTGTAAATTTATTAGGATTTGACGTTGATTTAGATATTTGCCTTAAATCATTAAGATTTATTTCACAATCAAAATGCCCAGCATTTGCTAACATAACACCACTTTTCATTTTTGTTAGAGATTTTTTATCAATTACATTTAAATCTCCAGTGGCTGTAACAAAAATATCACCAATTTTTGCTGCATCTTCAATAGGCATAACATCGAATCCGTCCATTACTGCTTCTAACGCACGCATTGGACTAACTTCTGTTACCACTACATTCGCTCCCATACCTCTTGCTCTATTTGCAATACCTCGTCCGCACCAACCATAGCCACAAACAACAAATTTCTTACCTGCAATTAAAATATCTGTAGCACGAATAATGCCATCAATTGTTGACTGGCCTGTGCCAAATCTGTTATCAAAAAGATATTTGGTCTTAGCTTCATTAACTGCTATAACTGGGAAATTTAAAACATTATTATTAGACATAGCATTCAATCTTGTTACTCCTGTTGTTGTTTCCTCAGTACCCCCAATTAAATACTGTGAATATTTTTTTGGATTTTTGATCATCAAAGAAGATAAATCTGCGCCATCATCAATAATTAAATTAGGCATTTTAGATGCAACTTGTTTCAAATGACTATTGTATAATTTGTTACTTTCACCATTAATGGCAAAAGTTGGTATCTTATATTTTGTAGATAAAGCCGCTGCTACATTATCTTGTGTCGATAAAGGATTAGATGCAGACAAATATACATCTGCCCCTCCAGATTTCAGAGTAATCAATAAATTTGCAGTTTCAGCTGTAACATGTAAGCATGCTGAAATTGTGATTTTTCTGAATGGCTTCTTTGCCATGAATTTTTTTTTGATTTCCATTAATACTGGCATATCTCTAGCAGCCCATTCGATTGCTGCAATACCATCTTTTGCTAGAGTTTTATCTTTAATGTCACCAATCATTAATCCACTTACCTTCCACTAACCAATTTATGAAAAATTTTTTTTATAAACCATTTTTTCTTATTTTGTAGTTCCCCTTCGTAGTTTTTTGCTTTAATTTTATAACCCAATTTTTTGTATATTCTTAATGCTTGTAAATTTTGAACATCGACTGACAATACTACATAATTACAATTTTTATTTAATAAATCAGCAGTAACTAAACTTGTTAAATTGGATGCTAATCCTTGCCTTCGATATTCTTCATTTGTTAAAACATTTCCTATAGCAGCACATTTTAACTTTTTTGAAACTAAATGCGTACAAACACATGCAATTAATTTGTTTTTATCAAAAGCACCAAAAAAAGCGCCTTCTTCAATCAATTCTGGATCAAAATCAATCTTATGTCCTGCATTTAAATAAAAATTTTTGATTATTTTATAGTCTTTGAAAGATAGTTTTTTCATTTGATATTTTAATGGATATTCTAAGGGTTGAAATTCTTCTTTTGAAATGAGCATTCTGTTTTGCTCATTCAAATTTAATACAATATATTTTTTCTTTAATAATTGTAGATGTTCTTTATTTGCAGCAAGAATATGGTTTTTTTTCGGCAATTTGATATTTTCTAACATTTGACTAACAGCTTGAGGAGATCCTGATAATAAAAGGAAGTTTTTGTCAGTAAATTCACTAATTATAATTCCAAAATTTGGATATTCATTTATTTTATAATTTAGTTCAAATTGATAAGAGTTATATTTTTCTAATATTCCTAAGCTATATATTGAATAAGCTAAATCATTTTTTAATAGTGAATATAATTTGTTTAATTTTTCGGACATTAATTTTCCAATAACAATAGGCTTCAATAATTAATTTTTACTATAATAAATGATATATAAAATTTTAAAAAATATTAATGAAGTTATTTTATGATAAATATTGCTTTGGATGTAATGGCAGGTGACGAAGGAGTTGAGGCAAATGTAAACGGTGCCTTAGCAGCTTTGGATGGAACATTTGTTGTATCTTTGGTAGGAGATGAAAATGTCATTAAAAGTTATATTAGACAAAAAAAGAGTAAATTTCCTGAAAATATAAAAATTGTTCATACTGAATCTAGCATATCAATGGATGCGAAAATTTCAGATTTTCGTTCAGATAGAAGTTCATCAATTTATGAAGGATTAAAGCAAGTTAAAGATAGTTATGCTGATGCTTTTATTTCTATCGGAAATTCAGGTGCAATCTTTGCTAATGCTTTGAAAGTTTTAGGACGCATGCCTGGAATTAGTCGACCTGGTTTTGCAATACCAATTCCATCAATTCATGGAACGCGCATTCTAATTGATGGCGGAGCTAATGCTGACTCTAAAGTAGAAAATTATTTACATTTTGCTTTACTCGGTGCTCAGTATTATCAATCCGTTTTTAGAAAGACCAATCCTAGAGTTGGTCTATTATCTATAGGATCAGAATCAACTAAAGGCAATCAATTAACTTTAGAAGCATATAAATTATTAGAAAGTCATTGTCCTAATTTTATTGGAAATATTGAAGGTACTGATTTAACAAATGATTTAGATGTTGACGTTGTTGTCACTGACGGGTTTACAGGGAATATAGCGTTAAAATCTATAGAAGGATTGGCGGAATTGATAAAAGCAAATTTGTTAATGGAGTCTAAATTAAGTTTTGTAGCTAAAATGGGGTTATTATTGTTAAAACCATCAATCAAAAAGATTTATAAACGATTGGATTATAGACAATATGGCGCTGTTCCATTATTAGGAGTCAATGGTTTGGTTTATGTAGGTCATGGAAGAAGTGATTCGAATGCTGTAAAAAATGCAATAAATGCCGCTGTACAATCTGTTCAAAGTGATCTTTTTGCTTCTCTGGAACTATCTATAGTTAGCACTAGCAATAACTGAAAAACCAAGATATTATTAAATTCTGTTAACTTAATTTGAAAAGAGGTATATTGTGTCAAAGCCAATTGATACTTCAGACGGTACATTTACAACTGATGTGCTTGAGTCTGAGACTCCCGTTCTCGTAGATTTTTGGGCACCATGGTGTGGTCCATGTAAAATGGTTGCACCAGTTGTAGAGGAATTAGCAGAAGACTATGATGGTAAAGTTAAATTTTTCAAATTAAATACCGATGATAATCCAAATATTGCAGGACAATATGGAATTCGTTCAATACCAACTTTGATGTTATTCAAAAGTGGTAATGCTGTTGGTCAAATAATCGGATTTAAGCCAAAACAAGCACTTGCTAAAGAAATAGATAATATCATATAAAAATTATTTTAGTTTATTTTCTTCCAGCCAACGTTCGCAGTCTATTGCTGCTTGACAACCCATTCCAGCAGCAGTAATTGCTTGTCTGTATCTTGTATCAACAACATCGCCAGCAGCAAAAACACCCGGCACAGATGTCATAGTATGCTCATGATGAATGATGTATCCTTCTTTATCAATCTCAATTTGGTTATTTAAAAAATCTGTCATAGGCTTATGGCCAATTGCAATAAATGCTCCTCCTGCTTGAATTTCCTCTGTAGAATTATCCCGGGGATCTTGAATGATTGCACCTGTTAATCCATCTTTATTTGATATCCATTTTTTTATTTGTCTGAAGGTTTTAACTTCTATTTTTGGATTTGCCATGACTCTTTCATGCATGATTGTGGATGCCTTAAATACATCTCTTCTATGTAATAAAGTTACCTTACTTGCAAATCTAGTTAAAAAAGTTGCTTCCTCCATTGCTGAATCTCCACCACCAATCACAAGTACTTCTTCGTCTTTAAAAAAGGCACCATCACATGTTGCACATGTGGATATGCCACGACCTTTTTGTTCTTCTTCATTTTCTGCATCTAACCATATTGCTTCTGCACCAGTGCATATAATGATTGCCTCTGATTTAAATTCTTCTTTTCCAACAGTTACTTTAAAAGGCCTAGATGAAAAATCTACTGAATCAACATTTTTATCAATAATTTCACAACCAAATCTCTCTGCTTGTTCTCTAAGTTCAACCATCATTTCTGGGCCAGTGATCCCCTTAGGGTATCCAGGAAAATTTTCAACATCAGTTGTGAGCATCAATTGTCCTCCATATGCATAACCTGAAAACATTAGGGGTTCTAACAAAGCTCTTGATGTATATAGTCCAGCTGTATAACCAGCTGGGCCACTACCTATAATAATCACATTTCTTATTTTTTCCATTAAATTTTTCCCTAAGTAAATATTGCTTTATATTTACTTTCGATAATATCATAATTGCAGCATTAATGTAAATTTAATGAGAATGCATGGTGTCCGGTGGCACTCTTGGTCTTCAAAACCAATGTAAGCTTACGATGTAGGCTTTGGTAGGTTCGACTCCTGCGCATTCTCGCCATAAGGATGCATATGTTTGAAATTAGTAAAATACGATTATTAGTTATTTTAAATATTGTAGTGTTATTTTTTTCTTTGTTGCTGATATCCATAATTTCATTTAATTTTCTAAATTCTGACAATCAGATATCTTCTACAGATTATAAGAATAATCAATTTGATAAAACTGCACTTATAAAAGATGATAAACAGATTGAAAAATCAGTTGAAAATCAAAAGATAAACTCATTATATCCTGTACTTGAAAAAACTAGAGCGGCCGTTGTCAGTATATCAACTAAAGGTAAAACATCTATTAGCAATAACCCATTTTTTAATGATCCATTTTTTGAAAATTTTTTTAGATTTAATTTGCCGCAACAAAAAGAAATCCAAAGCATAGGTTCTGGAGTTATCATTAATGCAAAAAATGGTTTAATTTTGACGAATTATCACGTGGTAAAAGATGCTGATAAAATTGACATCACTCTTTTTGATCAAAGAAAGAGCGAAGCTACTCTAATTGGATATGACGAAACAACAGACTTAGCTATATTACAGATTCAAGAAGCATTAATATTTCAATTCGATCTTTCTCAAGAAATTGAAATTAATTTAGGAGATTATGTTCTTGCCATCGGTAATCCGTTTGGATTAGGGCATACTGTTACTTATGGAATAGTTAGTGGAGTTAATAGAAGCAATGTAGGCATTATTAAAGGGAATGAGAAGTTAATTCAAATTGATGCAAATATTAATCCAGGTAATTCGGGTGGTGCATTAATTAACCTTGAGGGGCAACTTATTGGAATTAATACAGCAATACTTTCAAAGGGTGGTGCTAATGTTGGTATCGGTTTTGCAATCCCTATTCAAACAATCAATAAAATTTCAAACCAATTAATTAAATATGGAAATGTTAAAAGGGGGCAAATAGGTCTTTCAGCTAAAACAATTGAAATACTTGATAATAACACAAATTCAAGAGGCATTATGATTGAATCTATCTTTAAGGATTCTAGTTCAGAAAAGGCTGGATTGCTCCCTGGAGATATCATTATTGCAATCAATAACAATTTGATAAATACAGTTGAAGATTTTTCATACTTTATTGATCTAAATCGCATAGGCGAAACAATCGATGTTCAAATTTTAAGAGATGGTTTATCAAAAACATTTCTTGTTGAAATTACCCCATTTCCAATTTTAGAGCCAGATTCCACATACGGCGAAATGCCTCCTGCAAATATAAAATATTTGCAAGGAGCAACTTTTGCGAAAGAAGAAAACGGCATTGTTATTGTTTCAATTGAAAAAGGTTCTAATTCATATAATATTGGATTAAGAAAAGGGGATCTTATTAAGCAAGTAAATCAAAAAAATGTTAATGATTTAAAAGATTTATATGATGCTATGAATGATCGTCCTGCGGGGGTTATGATGCAATTAATCAGAGGAAATGCTTCAGTATTAATAATAAGAAACTAAATAATTAGAAATTTAGAAAGATTTTCATGAATTGGTCACAAGTTGCAAGTGAAGCTCAAGCAATGTTGGAAGAATATATTAGAATTGATACTTCTAATCCTCCTGGGAATGAAGATAATGCATGCGAATGGTTTAAACATATTGCCCTTAAAGAAAATATTGATTATCAAATTATTAAATCCGAAAATCATCGAAGTAATTTCATAGCGAATATAAATTCGACTTTACCCTCAGAAAAAAAAATCATCTTGCTGAATCATATTGATGTAGTTCCAGCAAAAAAACAGGATTGGAATTTTGATCCCTTTTCTGGTAAGGTGCAAGACAATTATATCTATGGACGTGGCGCTTTAGATATGAAGGGTATGGGTATTATTGAATTGATGACACTCCTTATTTTACATAGAGAGAATTATACAAAACGCAATATTGTTTTTTTAGCTTCAGCTGATGAAGAATCTGGATCAAAATTTGGAATAGAGTACTTATCAGAAAACCATTCAGAATTGCTTGATGCGAATTTTGTAATTAATGAAGGGGGAATTGGAACCATTAATGCCTATGGTAAACATGAGAAAATCTTTAATGTTGGCATATCTGAAAAAAGTCCTTGTTGGTTAATTATCAAGGTGAGTGGAGATGCTGGACATGGTTCTAAGCAAACTTTTGAAAGTGCAAATGTTAAATTGATACATGCATTAAATAAAATTATTAACCACAAATTTGATATTCAAATTTCTGAAGAAGTTCGCCAGTATTACAATTTTTTAAAGGATTTGAATATAATTGATGATGAAATTAATGATCAATTTTTTGATGCTAGAATCAAACATGATTCTTATGCACATTCAATATTAACTAATTCTATAGCAGTTACTCAGTTAGATGCTGGATATAAAAATAATGTAGTACCTTCTATAGCCTCAGCTTCATTAGATGTGAGATTGGTCCCTGGGTATGATTTAGAAAAATTCATTGATGAATTAAAGATTATTATTAATGATCATGATGTAGAAATTGAAAAGGTTTTCTCATCGTCAACAAGCACTTCTCCAATAGATAATGAGCCATATGGTTCTATAAAAAAAGTCATCAATCAACTAGTACCTGATGCATCAGTCGTACCATACGTGACTACTGGTTTTACAGACTCGAGAGTATTTAGAAGAGCAGGGGTACCTGCTTATGGATTTATCCCAGTTTTAGTTTCTAAAGATGAATTAAGAGGTATCCATGGTATAGATGAAAAAATATCTTTGGATAATCTCCTTTTAGGAGTGAAGATTCTGTATCATTTAATACATCAATTAGACTGATGTACTTCTATAAAACTTTACTTACATTTTTCTAAATAATTTTTTACTGTTTTTAAATGTTATGGAGATGGGGATTCGTGCCTAGTAATAAATTATGGACTCTTGATTTCATTTTGACTCTCTTAACATCTTTTTCCTTTTTCGCAGGAGCATTTTATTTAGTTACTGTTTTACCAAGTTATATTCAAGAATTGGGCGGTAATCCATTTCAAGTAGGGCTGGTTGTTGGTGCATGGGGATATCTGCCTTTAGTTTTAAGATTATATGTCGGTAAATTTAGTAACCGTTCTAATAAAAAATTAATGATTAGATTAGGCTTAGTAAGTTTGATCATTGTATATTTTCTTATGGCATATTCTAAAACTATATTTGCACTTTTTATCTTACGTTTTGTTCAAGGTATTGGTTCTGCAGCAATACCAACTGCGAGCGGTACTCTTATTGCAAACATCACACCTTTCCCTAGGCGGGGTGAAGGCTTAGGATATTTTGGAATAACTTCTAGCCTTGGCCAAGCAATTGGACCTGCTATAGGAGCTTATATTTTAAATCAGTATAGTTATGAAGCCGTCTTTTTATTATCTGCTTTTACATCTTTATATAGTTTAGCTTTAATTCATTTTGTTAATGAACCAGAAATTGAAAAAAATAATATAGATGATCCGAACATACTTATTCCAAGAAAAGCAATTTTACCTTCAGTATTATTTTTTTCAATCACAATTTGTTTTGCAGCATGTTGTGCCTTCTTGCCTCTTCTAGGTTTAGAAAGAGGCATAACTCAAATTTCCTTATTTTTTATATCTCATGGTGGTATTTCTGTAATCGCACGGCCAATCGGAGGTGCGTTGGGCGATCGCATTGGAAGATTACCCATTGTGATTTTTGGAATGATCACCATGTCTAGCGCAATGTTTATTCTGGGTGTTGCTAATTCTAACATGGTTATTTTATTTGCTGGATTATTTTCTGGCTTAGGTGTTTCACTTTGTAATACTGGCTTATTTGCTCTTGCACTTGATCGAGTTTCACTTGATCAACAGGGAAGTGCTACAGCAGTTATTCAACTTGCCTGGGATGTAGGTATAATTATTAGCGGCATTGGCCTTGGTTTTCTTGCTTCAAAATTTGGTTTAGCTAGTTTATTTTTTGCAGGTGGATTATGCCCACTAATTGCATTAAGCTTGGTTATTTTCCTACTTTTGAATGGTGAATTGACTATAAAAAAGCCTTCCAATGATACAATTAAACCTATAGCAACTAAATGAAGTAATTTGTTAACTAGTGATGAAGGATTGAATTATGCAAGAAATTATAGCTCAGATTAAAGGATTTATTGGTGGATATGAACCTGGCGTCGTTAGCTTTTTGTCTACGGTCAATCAATATAATCGCTCTACAATTAGACAAGTAAGTACATTTGTTGATTTTGAAAAGCAATGGACTATTGGGACTATTGGTAGATTTCGAGAAGGAGATCTGAAATATAAACATTTAAGTGACAATCCCAAAGCAACAATGCATTGGGTAGAAACCAATGGAAATACAATAGGACCTAGATGGGCAGTAAGAAATGTATGGGTTCATGCAGATGTTGAAATTGTCGAAGAAGAGGATAGAATTAATAAATTTTTATTAAAAAGAATAAATGCTAGGAATCAAGACCATGTGGGATTAGAAAAAAATTACGAACGGTATTTGATGTTACTAAAACCGGTCAGATTGCGCGCAGAAGGCTTTGCCGAATATTATAGAGAAGTATTACTCATCAATGACTTCTACAAACCTGCAATTAGGCAAGTAAATTATAGAGATGGAGTCATTGGTTCGGATGAAAAAGCATAAATATTATATTAAGTTATGCCAATGAAACTACCCAAGCCTTTTTTTGGTTGGTACTTAGTTTTAGGTGGAATTTTCGTTAATTTAATTATGGGTGCAGGAATTGTTGGATATATTGCCAATGTTTTTATGGATCCAATGCGTGAGGAATTTGGTTGGACGCGTACACAGTTTATGTTTGGTTTTACGCTAAGCCAAATTTCAATGGCCTTTACTGGATTAATGATTGGTCGCTTGGTTGATAAACATGGTGCAAGAAGATTCATGCTTGCAGGTACTGTAATTATATTCTTTGCTCTTATCGCAACATCATACATTCAGCAGCTGTATCAATGGTTACTGATTAGAGGCCTTTTTCAAGGAGTTGCTTTAGTTTTGGCTGGCAACATGGTAGTAACTGTCACGATTGCTAAGTGGTTTGTTAAATACAGAGGGAGAGCAATTGGATTGATTGCGTTAGGACTTTCATTTGCAGGCATTATTATTCCCAATTTAATGACTTTTATTGTGGACAATTATGGATGGCGCTTCGGGTGGAATTTTCTGGCCATATTGACATTAATAACTATTTTACCTTGTAGCTTGATTATGAGAAAAAGACCAGAAGACTATAATTTGCTCCCAGATGGTATTAAGAAATCAGCTGATACAAAAAATGATCCATTAGAAGAGTATGACTATCAATTTTCTCTCACAAGGAAAGAAGCAATTAGACTTCCTTCATTTTGGGTGATATTACTTAGTTATAATTTGGTTGGAGTTGCAATCTTGACTATTGCAACTTTAACAATTCCATTTATGAGTGATTATGGATTTAGTAGAACTCAATCAGCACAATTTATTGCTGTTTTGGCATTTCCAGGTGTCTTCACAAGGCCATTTTGGGGCCTACTTGCTGAAAAAATATTGATTAAATTTTTAGCCTCTTTTGCATTCTTAGCAGTTGGTATAGGTATGGCTATCGTAGTTTATGGGGCAAATGAAACTAGTTTATTTTATGCTACCATTGGTTATTTTATAACTGGCTTAGGCTTAGCTGGGAGCCAACCTGTTAAAGAAGTACTTTGGCCTATATATTTTGGTCGAAAAAATCTTGGTTCAATTAGAGGTTTTGTAATGCCATTTGAATTAGTTGTTCATGGTAGTGGACCAATTTTAGCCACATGGTATTCTGAAAATCTTGGTAGCTATGGCGATACTTTCACATTTTTGTCTATTTTTGCAATTATTGCTTCAATATTGATATATTTAGCAAGGGAACCTGCTGAAAGACAATTTGCAGAAATATTTATCGGTAAAAAATTATTACCTAACAAAAATGATTAGATAAGGTAACAGAATGAAGTTATTTATTGACTATTTAGACAAACATATTTATAAAATCCTTATATTAATAACTTCTTTAGTATTTTTTGCAATTTTTTCAGTTAGTTTTTTACTTTTATTGAATATCGATAATGAGCAGAAAGCAATAAAAGAAAAAATTAACGAACATACACTTCAATTCTTTCAAATCGAGAAAGAAATCAATGAAATGAAAGATAATTTATCTACACAGTCAAATCTTATAAGGGAAATACAAGAGGAAATTTACAGCATAAATGCTTTTAATAATTCAGACGACTCTATAAAGGGTGAAATAACAGTACAAAGAATTGTTGATCCATTATTAAATCTTGTTGATTCAACTAGCCAAGATCCTGAAAAAAGATATATAGCCGTCGAGATTATAGCAAGAGCAATAAATGATAGCATAACCATGCGATCAACTTTTTTTAATATATATATTCAAGAAGAATTGATTGGAGATATTTCAAAAAATTCACCTACAACAATTATTGTTGCTGAAAAACAATTTTCCGGTTTAGATAATTCTTTGAATAATGTTTTGCTACAACCTAATCAACTAATTCAAGGATGGATTTCATTTATAATTCCTAAAAATGCAAAAATTGTTGGCATAAGTTTTGATAATGGCGTGGTATCAGCTAACTTGAAATTACCCAATCTTAATAATTAATTAATTACTGTGACTTGACCTTATGTTTTATATGGTTGTAATCTCATTAATGTAGTTTCATTACGAAAATACATCATCTAGAGTGGTGGAGGGAATCGGACCTTAGAAACCACGGCATCCTTAATAGATTTGTTTTGGTGCTACAGCCGACCGAGTACGATACGGAACGATGAATAGGTTAATCCACAAAACATCTTTTGTATTTGATATTGAATATTGATAGATTGGTTATTATGTCTTTTGAAATAGCATTAAAATGTAGAGAATGTGAACGTAAATTTGATTTATTGCCTATTTACTCTTGTGAATTTTGCTTCGGCCCTTTAGAAGTAGATTATGATTATGATGCAATTCGAAAAAATATTTCAAGGAATCAAATAGCAAATGGTCCAGATTCACTCTGGCGTTATGCACCATTATTGCCATGTGATGAAAATTATAAAGTTGATATTGGAACTGGTTTTACTCCTTTGATTCAATCAAAGAATCTTGCTAAACAACTTGGATTAAAAAAACTTTGGATTAAAAATGATACAGCCAATCCAACATGGTCGTTTAAAGATAGAGTAGTCAGTATGGCGATAGCACGCGCTAGACAATTTGGTTATAAAGACTTGGCATGTGCTTCAACAGGCAATCTTGCTAATTCAGTATCTGCGCATGCTGCTCAAGCAGGAATGCGAGCATTAGTTTTTATGCCTGATGATTTAGAGTCTGGTAAAGTTATTGGCAGCTCTGTATATAATCCAATTTTGACTATGATTGATGGTAATTATGATGATGTAAACCGATTATGCACAGAATTGGCTGCTTCTAATGATTGGGCATTTGTAAATATCAATATGCGTCCCTATTATGCTGAAGGTTCAAGAACTTTAGCCTTTGAGGTAGCTGAACAATTAGGATGGAGAAGCCCTGCACACTGCGTTGTTCCAATGGCATCAGGTTCTCTATTTACTAAAATCTGGAAGGGATTTAAAGAGCTTCATAATATTGGATTAATTGATGATGTTGATATTAGGATGAGCGGCGCACAAGCAACTGGTTGTTCTCCAATTTCAACAGCATTCCTATCAGGAAGTTTAAATTTTATCCCTCAGAAACCAGATACAATTGCCCGCTCTTTGGCAATTGGTAATCCTGCAGATGGATACTATGCTTTAAAAGTCATGGAAGAAACAAATGGCGCAGCAGAAATGGCTACTGATCAAGAAATTGTTGATGGCATTAAATTGCTTGCTGAAAGTGAAGGTATTTTTGCAGAAACTGCTGGTGGAGTTTCTGTAGCTTGCCTTAAAAGACTAGTGGACAATGGGGTTATTAATGAAAATGAAGAGACAGTTTTATTTATAACAGGTGCAGGATTAAAAACTATTGAAGCTGTTGAAGATGAAATGAATCCTGCAATAAAGATCCCTCCGAATTCAGAAGAATTTATGGATGAATTTTCTAAATTAGGTTAAAATATTTTTCATGGAGCATTTTATATGACTAGCAAAAAAGTAAGATTTACTTTTACTGAAGATACAGTTAAGGAACCTCTTGTATATCAACTTGGTCATGAATTTGAAGTCGTGACAAGCATCAGAATGGCTGATGTTGATAATCAAATAGGGTGGGTAATTTTGGAATTAGTTGGCGAAGAAGCAGAGATTGATCGATCTTTATCTTGGATTGCGGACAAGGGTGTTCGAATAGATCCACTTGAAGGCGACGTGATTACTGGATAAAAAGGAGTTTATTATGACTATTAAAGTCAAAATACCTACACCGTTGCGTAATTTAACCAATGACAAGGATTTGGTTGAAGTCAATGCTTCTAACATTCGTGAAGTAATTGATGCACTCGAGAATGATTTTCCTGGGGTAAAAGAACGCATATGTGAAGAGGACGGAAGTATACGACGTTTTGTTAATGTTTATGTTAATGGTGAAGACGTTAGATTTTTATCTGAACTCGACACATTAATTTCTGAAAATGATGAAATTTCTATTGTTCCAGCTGTAGCAGGTGGCAATTCCTAAATTTATTTGATGATATAATCGACTATCTTATTTTCTTTTTATAACTTTATTAGATTGTTTCTTGAACTATTTCAAGGAATTAAGTATAACTTTTATATGCATATAGAAAATCAAGATAACGTAACTGCATTATTCCCACTACATCAAAAATTTAATGCTAAGTTTGTAAATTTTAATGAATATCTTATGCCCTTACATTATGCCCCTGGAATTATCAATGAGCATATGTTCACAAGAAGTAATTGCTCATTATTTGATGTTTCGCACATGGGTCAATTAATTATTAGTGGTGAAAACGCTATTTATGAATTTGAAAAATTAATTCCTGCCGAAATATCAAATCTCAATTATGATCATTCTATCTATTCAGTTTTAACTAATGTGAACGGAGGTATTATTGACGATCTAATAATCACAAGAAATACTGAATCAATAAGATTAGTCGTCAATGCTGTTAATAAAAAACAAGTAATCGAATATTTAACAACACATCTGAATAATTGCATGATCAATGAAATGATTGATTATTCTTTGATAGCTATTCAAGGGCCATCAAGTGAAAAAGTGCTATCAAGTATTATTGATGGACATGAGAAATTGAATTTTATGACTGGTATGAATACTCAATTAAATAATCAAGCACTTTATATATCACGTAGTGGTTATACTGGTGAAGATGGTTTTGAAATAAGTATTCCTAATAATCTTGTTGTAAAATTCACAGAGACTCTATTAAAATTTGATGATGTTCGGCTAGCTGGCTTGGGATGCAGGGATTCCTTACGTATTGAAGCAGGGCTTTGTCTTTATGGTAATGAGCTCAATAATTATATAACGCCTGTTGAAGCTAAGATTGCTTGGATTATCTCCAAAAATAGATCCACAAATCATTTTCCAGGATCAAAAATAATTTATGATCAATTACAAAATAAATCAAAGCGAATAAGACGTGGTATTATTTGTAATGGCAATTTTATTGTTAGAAAAGATACTGATATTTTGAATGAAAATGGAGAAAATATTGGAGTTGTAACAAGTGGATGCTTTAGTCCAATCTTAAATAGTTCTATTGCAATGGCATTTATTGATACATCCTATACACAGAATCAGCAAAAAGTTTTTTTCAATATAAGAGGCAAGGTTCGTGAAGGTAAGATTACTAATTTACCTTTTGTGCCGCATAAATACGTTTATGAAAATAAGAAGGCAAGTTAATGCGCTTTTCTAAAGAACATGAATGGGTGGCTCAACAAGATAATTTATATAGATTGGGCATTACAGATTTTGCTCAAAGTGAGTTAGGTGAAATAGTTTTTGTTGAATTCTCAGAAATTGGCAATTATTTTACCGCTGGAGATGAAATTGCTGTTGTTGAATCTGTAAAAGCAGCAAGTGAGATATATGCTCCATTAAATTGTAAAATTGTTTCAGTAAATAATGAGTTGATTGATTCACCACAACTCATTAACGAAGATCCTCATGGTGCAGGATGGATCCTTGAAATAGCAATTGATGATCCAAATTCTACTAACAACTTAATGGATGACGAAGAATATAAAAAGTTTATAAGTTCTTGAAATAAATTAGAGGTTATTTTGCACGAATTAAGAGAAACATTTTCATCTAGACATATAGGTCCCTCTGAAATCGAGATCAAAGAGATGTTAGATTTTTTAAATTATGAATCCTTAGATGACTTAATTTTAGATGCATTACCGCATAGTATTTATAATGAACGTGATGATGAAGAAATATTTTTATCTGAATATGAGCTTCATAATAATTTATCTTTAATTGCTAAACAAAATGCCTTGTTTAATAATTTTATTGGCTTAGGTTATTATAATTCAATTTTACCATCAGTCATAAAGAGAAATGTTCTTGAAGATCCAGGTTGGTATACAGCTTATACTCCTTATCAGCCAGAAATTTCTCAGGGAAGATTAGAAGCTTTATTGAATTTTCAACATCTTGTAATTGATTTAACTGGTCTTGATATTGCTAATGCATCGTTATTAGATGAAGCAACTGCAGCTGCTGAAGCAATGCTCATGATGTATCGCTCAGATAAAAAAGAAAGGAATTCTATACTTGTTAGTGACAGTTGCCATCCTCAAACTATAGAACTTTTAAAAATACGTGCAGCCTCAATGGGCATTGATGTTGATGTAAATCAATTTAATGCTTTTCAACCAGAAACACACTTTGGTGTTATTGTTCAAAATCCTGATACTTATGGCAATGTTTTTGATTTTTCATCTTTGATACAAAATGTGCATGAAAACGGTGCAATGGTTGCAATGGCTACTGATTTATTGAGCTTAGTTATCATGAAAACACCTGGGGATATGAATGCAGATATCGCTTTTGGGAGCGCGCAGCGTTTTGGAGTACCATTAGGTTATGGTGGACCGCATGCAGCTTTTATTGCAACGAAAGAAGAACTAAAAAGAATGTTACCGGGTCGATTAGTTGGCTTATCAGTAGATAGCTTAGATCGTCCTGCATTAAGATTAGCCTTGCAAACTCGCGAGCAGCATATTAGAAGAGAAAAAGCAACAAGTAATATTTGTACTGCGCAGGTTTTGTTAGCAGTTATTGCTGCTTTTTACGCAGTTTATCACGGAGCTGATGGATTAAAAAAAATTGCTAAAAGAGTGCAGGCTTTTACAAATCTTATGTGTCAACAATTAGAAAGTTCGGGCTTTAAAGTATTGAATGAAAATTTTTTTGACACTATAACAGTTTTTACTGGCGATCAGACATCAGAAATTTTAAATCGTGCAGAAAAACTAAATACTAACTTAAGAATAGTTGATGATCAGCATCTATCATTTTCTATAGATGAAACACACTCACATAATGACATTGCTTTATTAATGGAAATTTTTACAATTAATAATAAGGTGTTCACTGATCATGATTTATTAAATTTAGATATTCGTTTTGAAGATTCATTAAAACGTCAATCCTCATTTTTACAACATCCTACTTTTCAAAAATATCATTCAGAAACAGAAATGATGCGATATTTAAAAAGGCTAAAATCAAAAGATATAGCTTTGGATGAGTCAATGATTCCATTAGGTTCGTGCACAATGAAATTAAATTCTTCTGCAGCAATGATCCCTATTTCTTGGCCTGAATTTGCAAATTTACACCCTTTTGTTCCTATAAATCAAGCTAGTGGATACATACAGATTATTAATGAACTTATTTCAATGTTAACAGAGTTAACTGGATTTCATGATGTATCTCTACAGCCTAATGCTGGTTCTCAGGGGGAATACGCGGGCTTACTGGTGATAAAAAAATGGCATGAAGAAAATCATTCTTCAAACAGAAAAGTATGTTTAATTCCTTCCTCTGCACATGGCACAAATCCAGCTAGCGCAAAAATTGCAGGATTAGATGTTGTTATCGTTGCATGTGACGATGAAGGAAATATAGATGTTGCAGATCTAAGACAAAAAGCAGAAGACAATAAAGATAATCTAGCATGTTTAATGATTACATATCCATCAACTCATGGTGTATTTGAAAGTTCAATTATTGAAATATGTGAGATTGTACATCAATTTGGCGGACTGGTTTATATGGATGGAGCAAACTTGAATGCTTTAGTAGGTATTTGTAAACCTGGAGAAATTGGTCCTGATGTTGCACATTTCAATTTACATAAAACATTTTCAATTCCTCATGGTGGTGGTGGTCCTGGCGTGGGCCCAATAGGAGTTGTAAAAAAATTATCTCATTTATTACCTAATCACCCGTTGATTGCAGAAGCTGGACCCCAAACTGGTATAGGCCCAATTGCTGCTGCACCATGGGGTTCTGCCAGTATACTTATAATTTCTTGGATATATATGAAATTAATGGGTTTTGATAAATTAAAGCTTGCTACTAAAATTGCAATTTTAAATGCAAATTATTTAGCAAAGAGTTTAGAAGCTAATTATAAAATTCTTTTCAAAGGAGAAAATAATTTAGTTGCCCATGAATGTATTGTTGATTTACGCATGTTTAAAGAATCTGTGAATATTACTGCTGAGGATATCGCAAAACGATTGATTGACTTTGGGTACCATGCTCCTACAATGTCATGGCCAGTCTTAAATACATTTATGATTGAGCCGACAGAATCAGAATCTAAAGCTGAAATAGATAAATTTTGCAATGCAATGAATAAAATTGCAGATGAAATCAATCGAATTTCTAAAGGAGTTTGGTTAACAGAAGATAATCCGATTATCAATTCTCCTCATACAGCAGAAATGGTCACTAATGATAATTGGGATCATTGCTATTCAAGAGAAGAAGCAGTTTTTCCACTTGTTAGTGTGCAAAATAACAAATATTGGCCGCCAGTAGGCAGGATTAATAATGCTTTTGGTGATAAAAATTTATTTTGCAGTTGTCCTCCTATAGAATCTACTGTTTCCTAATTACTAAAGACAGGTATATTGTGTTCAAAAAATATCAATCTATTAATCGATTTTATGTTTTGCTATTTGTTTCTAGTTGCATTTTGATTAGTTGTTCAGATTCTGATCATCAGATAATGAATGAGCAAGCAAAATCAACAAAATTAAATCAACAGCAAACATCATTAAATGTTTCTAATGGCGCTGTAGATGAATTAGATAATAGGAAAAAAATAAATGTTGAAACAGATGCAGTCAATAAATCACAATTCTTATCACAGCTTGAATGTGAAAAATTGCCAAAGCAATATGACCGTACACCATTTCAAGCCACCCTTTTTATTAATGGAAGTGATGTAAAACAAGATTACTTTTTATCAGTTTTTGATGAAAATATGAATGAAATAGAGCTCATTGATTTAAATGCTGCAACAAATAAAATTCAAGCAGGTAGCACTAGTCAAATTAACATTGATCAAGAGACTATAATTTTGATACGAGATATAGATGGTATATGTAAATCGGCAATTTATTTAAAGTCAAATACTGATGGCGTTAATCAATTTCTTTTTAATTTATCAACTATAAAAAATAGTGGAACTGAAAAGAAAAAATTTCAAGAAGATAATGAAACACCAAAACAAGTTGATCGAAGTGAAAAAAAATTTGAAGTAGTTAAAGATAATTCTCAAAAAACTATATTAGATTCTAAAGCTAATCTCCCAAAACCAGAGTTTACACCAGAAGTATTATCTCTTTTACTAGATGCTGCTTATCAAGGTATTAATTTTACTTATTTATCTCAATTAGAAAATAATATTGCTGGACGTAACGAACTTGAATTGTTCAAATGGGCTCAGAATATAGATATCTCGATTATTGGCAACTCAACATTTGAACAAAGAAAAATGATTAGTGAATCAGTTTTTACGTTGCGTAAAGTTATCAATAATTTCGATATTAATATACTTCAAAATAAATCAAATGATGGCAATTTTCTAATTTATTTGGGTGATAAAAATTATCTTTCAAAGATGGGAATGGCTGAACTTGCAGATTGCTGGAATTGGCAAAGAGATGTTTATAAAGATACAGGAAATATAGCGAAATTTAAGATTTTTATTAATACCGAAAAAAATTGTAAGAATTCATCGCATTATATTCAACAAGGTCTTTTACAAGGTTTAGGTTTAACAGGAATGACCAATCGATATGTAAAAAGTATTTTTAACGGGAAAACTTATATGAAAGAATATTTAGAAGAAGATTTAGCAGTAATTCAGTTATTTTATAATCCTTTAATAACTTCCAAGATGAAGCCTATGGATTTAATCAATGCTATTAAAGAACCTGGTCAACCACTCTCTGATTTAGATGTTAATAAGTATGCAAATCTAGGATCAAAGAACTATCAATCTCCTAGTTATATTAGTTTCAATGATCAAGAAATTAATTATTTAATTGAAATTGCTTATGGAAGAGAGTTTAGTCAAGATGCTACAAAGTTATTACGATGGGAAGAAAATATTCGTATACATCTAGAAGTTGAAGGGGATTATGAGAACGAAATACAAGAGGCATTTTTAGAAATTGTTGGTGAGTTAAATTCGTTAACACCGTCAATTTCAATTGTACCTGAATCTCGTAATCCAAATTATAATGTTTATGTAGGTCCGCGTTCTGAATTATCAAAAATTAATTCATATTTTTTTGTTGATAGCATTAATACGCAGGGTTTAGTGCAGGTTTGGAAAAATCCAAATAATGATTCAGCACAGTTTGCAAGAGCAATGGTTATTAATGATAGTAGTGGCTCAATAAGATTTCAAGAAATTCGTAATATACTTCAAGAAGAAATTACTCAAGGTCTGGGTTTATTGAATGATAGTTACAAATATCCAGAAAGCATTTTTTATGAATTACAAGGTTCTAATGATTTAATCAGTCAATTAGATAGAAAAATTATTTATATGATGTATAGCGAAAATTTAAAAGCAGGATTTACAGAATCTGAGACCAGGGCAATATTTAATTAATGCGTTTAGTTTTCTTTAATTTTTAATCTTTTATTATTCTTGTGACTTTCTGTAAAAATATTATGTTAAAATATCCGTCTGGGGGATTCGGTGTTCTATTAATTTATTTATGAATATGTGACTCCTAGACTAACGGAGAGGAGATTCTTATGGGATCTAAATTTTTAAGGGCGGCTGTTACTTCTATTGCTGTCCTAGGAATTACACTTGCTGCTTGTTCTAGTGATGATACTAGTTCTACAGGAAGTGCAACTCTAAAAGAAGTTACTGATCGTGGCGTCTTAAACTGTGGTGTTAAAGATAGCCAGCCAGGATTCGGTTTTATGAATCCAGATGGCGTTATGGAAGGTAATGATGTTGAGTATTGTAAGGCAATTGCTGCAGCAGTACTCGGAGATGCATCCAAAGTTAAATTTGTTCCTGCATCTGCAAAAGCGAGATTCGATATTCTTGCTGCAAAAGAGATTGATGTTCTAATTAGAACTACAACTTGGACTGCAAGTAGAGATATTAATCTTAAAACAACTTTTGCTCATACTACATTCTATGATGGTCAAGGAATGATGGTAAAAGCTGCTTCAAGTTTTGCACAAACATCTGATTTGAACGGTGCTACAATTTGTGTAACAACCGGTACAACTACAGAACAAAACTTAGAAGATTTCTTTGCTGACAGAGGTTTATCATATACTGCTTTAGCAGTTGAAAATGATGCTGAATCTCAGGCAGCTTTCTTACAGGATAGATGTGATGGTTGGACTGGAGATAAGTCTAACCTTGCTGGTCAAAGAAGCGCTTATCCTGCAGAAGGCGGAGGCCCTGCAGCTTTGAGAATTCTACCTGATACTTTATCAAAAGAACCTCTTGGTCCAGTTACTCGAGAAGACGATCCTTTATGGTCACAAATTGTTGACTGGGTTGTTCTTGGTACTATTTTAGCTGAGGAATTTGGTGTAGATAGTACTAATGTAGCTGCACAAGCTTCTAGTCCTAAAAATAAGGACGTTGCAAGATTGCTATGTGCAGGTGCTGAGCCAACTGAATTTAAGCTAGGTATTTCCTGTGACTTTATGCAAAAGGTTATTGCACAAGTTGGAAACTTTGGTGAAATATATGCACGAACAATTGAACCAATCGGTCTTGCTCGTGAAGGTAGTCTAAATGCTTCGTGGAAAAATGGCGGATTAATTTATGCGCCACCTATGAGGTAAAAATCACCACAACGATTAAAGTATATGGTTACTTATTTTTTTAAGTAGCCATATACTTTTTAATTAATTGATAGTTAATGGAAATTTTGTGATAAAAGATTTTTTTTTCAAGACGAACAAACGAAAAAATAATACTCTACAAGGCGGTTATGTTATTTTTCTTGGATTTTTTCTCTTTTATTTATTTATCAAAGCATCAAAGCTTGAACTCGGTTTTGATTTTTTGACAAATGAGGCTGGTTTTGCATTGGCTAATCAATGGTTAACAGATTATACGCCTACCAATACTAGGATTGATGCATATATTACAGGTGTTTTTAATACAGTAAGATTAGTTATTGTAGGTATACTTTTTGCTACATTGCTTGGTGTGATTATTGGTATTGCCAGATTGTCAAGTAATTGGTTATTAAGGAAAATTGCAACAGTATATGTTGAAGTGATTAGGAATTTACCTTTATTGTTACAAATTATTTTTTGGTGGTCATTTACTCTTGCCTTGCCAACAATTAAAGAATATATAAATTTATTTGATCTTGTGTTAATTTCTAATCGCGGTATTGCTTTGCCAACAATTTTATTTTTTGAAAATGGAACCGTTATTGATTTTGTAAGACCTGTTGTTACTGTTGCTGAAAATACTGTTGTGCAATATACTGCTGGATTTATCATTTCAACAGAGTTTTTGGCAATTTTATTAGGGCTAGTAATTTATACTGCCTCATTTATTGCAGAGATTGTTCGAGGTGCAATTCAAGCTCTGCCTAAGGGCCAGACTGAAGCTGCTCAAGCTTTGGGTTTTAGTAATTTTCAATCACTAAAATTGATCATCTTGCCACAAGCTTTAAGAATTATTATTCCACCTATAACTAACCAATATCTTAATTTGACAAAAAACTCAAGCTTAGCAGTAGTCATTGGATATTCTGATCTATTTTTAGTTAGCGGGATCATTATGAATAAAGCCGGACATGCAATTCCTATGTTTATTATTATTATTCTGACTTATCAATCTATGAGTTTTTTGATTTCAATCATAATGAATTATTTCAATAATAAAGTTGCTTTAGTTGGGAATCGATAATGAATAACATATTATTAAATTCTAAAAATTGGCTTATTGCAAATTTATTTTCCTCAAAATTGAATATTCTCCTTTCAATATTTGCATTATTTTTCACTTATTTTTTTGTTTATTCTTTATTGGATTTTATTTTTGTTGGAGCTCAATGGAAAGTAATTGATGTAAATTTGAGATTACTTTTACTAGGACCATTTCCGAGAGATGCCGAATGGAGAATTTGGACTTCAATCTACTGGGTTGCTTTTATGTCAGGGGCTTCTTATAAACACTTAAGTTCATTTCATCCAAAACATTTGATGAATCTTATACCAATAATTTTATTCATTCTTTTTCTAATTAATCCATTTGAAAATTTATTGATTACTCTTTTAACTGGGATCAGCGTAATATTTTTCATGATTGGATATTATCTAATATCTAGTAAGCTTCTGAAATGGAACATGAATACTTTAGTTATATTTGGATGGGCAATCACCTTGCCTTTGATTGTTATATTTTTAAAAATCTTTGATGGCGTAGAAACAACAAAGTGGGGCGGCTATTTTCTAAATATTATGCTTGCTTGGGTTGGAATAATTTTTGGCTTCCTTGTGGGACTAATTTTAGCTATAGGTCGTGCAAGCTCTTTGCCTGCAATCAAATATTCATGTACGTTTTATATTGAAGTAATTCGTGCAGCACCATTGGTCGCATGGTTATTCTTCGCTTATTTAGTTATACCAGATTTATTACCTGAATTTTTTGCTGGTAAAGTAGACATTGCTTTAAGAGTTATGATTGTGTTGTCAGCATTTACTGCAGCATATATTGCAGAAATTATTCGGGGAGGATTGCAATCTGTTTCAATTGGACAAGTGGAAGCCTCTAAGGCTTTAGGCATGAGCGCATATCAAACTACAGCATTGATCGTACTGCCTCAAGCAATCAGAGCAGTAATTCCTGCATTAGTAAGCCAGTTTATTGCTTTATGGAAAGATACTACGCTAATTTTGGCTGCAGGTTTAGCATTTAGGGAGCTACTAGGCTCAGGAAAATCAGCGTTAGCACAACTAGAATTTATTGGTAGATATAATGAAATCTATATGTTTATTGGATTACTATTTTGGATTGTATCCTTTGGTATGTCTAGATTAAGTTACAATTTTGAAAAAGATTTAGGTTTGAATCAGGAGGATTAAATGAATCAAAATAATAATGTAATAATTCAAGCAGAGAATGTCAAAAAAAAATTCGGTGACTTTTATGCATTAAAAGGTGTCTCCATGAATGTCCATGAAGGAGAAGTTGTTGTTGTCCTAGGACCGTCTGGCTCAGGAAAGTCTACTTTTATTCGTACAATCAATCAGTTAGAAAAACATGACGAAGGAAAAATTATTGTTGATGGCACTGAACTTAATGATGATATAAAAAATTTAGAAACTATTCGTTCTAATGTAGGGATGGTATTTCAGCAATTTAATTTATTCCCTCATTTAACAGTCAAGAGAAATGTAGCTTTAGCACCGCAAAAAGTTAGAGGTCTTTCTGTAGAGGAAGCTGAGTCAATTGCAATGCCATTATTAGAACGCGTTGGTATCCCAGAACAGGCTGATAAATTTCCTGCACAATTATCAGGCGGCCAACAACAAAGAGTTGCAATTGCAAGAGCACTAGCAATGCAACCAAAAATAATGCTTTTTGATGAGCCAACTTCTGCCTTAGATCCAGAAATGATTAAAGAAGTTTTAGATGTCATGAAAGAACTTGCTGCCTCTGGCATGACTATGATTGTCGTGACTCATGAGATGGGTTTTGCAAAAGAAGCTGCTGATAGATTTTATTTTTTTGATGAAGGTTTATTAGTAGAAGAAGGAACGCCTGAACATTTTTTTACTAACCCAAAAGAAGACAGAACAAAATTATTTTTAAGTCAAATTTTGTAAATGATATGCTAAAATTAGCTTGGAGTTAACAATGTTAAATATATGTAGCAGTTTTATCTGTCAATATGCAGAATTCATCATATTAGGTTCTATTGTTTATCTCTTTTCTGATTTTATTTTTTCATTTGTTAGTAATAAAAAATAATCTATTTTGTGAGATCATAAGCCAATTGCTTTGTTAAAGTAATCAGAGGTATATAATATGCAAAAATTTTTTTCAATGAAAAGCTCATTTAGTATTTTTATCTTTGTTTTAATAACCATTTTTAGCTTTAAGCCATCTGTTTCTGCGCAAGCACCTATGACGGTTTTTGGTGTTGTGCCTAGCTCTACAGCAATTGTAAAGATATTTATTGACGGTACATTTTGTAAAGATGCTGATATTTTAGTCGAACCTAATAGTTCGACTGGTTATATTTTCTTAGGTTATATTGATGAGGGCGAATGTAATGCTTTTGCTGATTCATTGATAAGTTTCAATTTAAATGGGCAAACTGCTCAAGAAACTATTTTATGGCGTAAAGGAGGAGCTCCACAATCTACTACAGGCCTGGTTCTTATTGGCAGTCCTAGTCAAGGATCTGTTCCTGAAAAAAAGGATTCACAAAATAATAATAACTCTGCAGAGGAAAAAAATCTTCCTACACTCCCTGGACCTGCTGAAAAACCAAAAGAAGAATCTGAATCGACAAATACAACACCTTCTCAAACCGAAAAACCAACACAAGTTCAAGCAGAAGACAAAAAAAATAATGATATGGAAAAAGAAAAAGTAGTTCCTGTTCAAGCACAAGATAAAAAACAACCTATTACAAAGAATACATCTAAATCTCAATCAGAAGAAAAACAAACAGTTGTAGAAAGTAAAGAAGATGATTCTGGAAGAAATTCAATCATTTTTGCTGGATTAGCAACTATTTTAGTTTTGTTAGGTTTTTATTCTTTAGCTAGGCGTTAATTAAAAATATATGGAGAGTCAATTGGATTGGTCTGATACACCCGTTCAAAAACAGTTTCGTAAAGATGTAATTGATTACATTTCAAATAATTTACCTGACTATTATAAAGCTGCTAAGCCTCCCACAGGATTGGAGGCTGGAGACTGGCAAAATTTTTTTGCTTTAGGTGATGCAGAACAAAAGAAAGCAGCAACAGAGTGGATGCATACTTTACAAAAAAAAGGATGGGTTGCCCCACATTGGCCAAAAGAATACGGTGGGGCTGGTTTTTCTCCTATTGAGCAATTTATCTTACACCAAGAAATGGCTTTACATGATGCCCCAACAGTTGGTGGACAAGGTGTCTCTATGTTAGGTCCAACTATACTTATCCATGGAACTGATGAGCAAAAAAAGAAATTTCTTCAGCCTACTTTATCTGGAGAAATGCTTTGGGCCCAGGGTTTTTCTGAACCTGGCGCAGGTTCAGATTTAGCATCACTCCAGGCGAGAGCAGAAAAAGATGGAGATAATTATCTTATTAATGGTCAAAAACTTTGGACATCAAGATCACATAAATCTAACTGGATTTTTGGCCTGTTTCGTACAGATCCAGAAGCACCAAAGCATCGTGGCATTAGTTTTTTTGTAATGGATCAAAACACTCCTGGTTTATCAGTTAATCCAATTATCGACATGGCTTGGGAGCATTCAACCAATGAAACTTTTTATGAAAATGTAATGGTTCCAGATACTCAAGTTATTGGTCCAGAAAATAGAGGTTGGTATGTAGCAATGACTTTGCTTGATTATGAACGTTCTAACATTTCTGGTGCTATACAAAAAAGTAAGAGAATTAAGGAATTAATTCATTTTTTATCAAATAAGGAAAATAACAAGATTTTCCGATTGGATCAGTTTCGTCAAGTAATTGCAGATAGATATATTGAATCTGAGGTTCTATTTAATTTTTCTCTAAGGATTGTTTCTTTGCAGTCTAATGATATTGTGCCTAATTACGAGGCCTCAGTATCAAAGATTTTTGATTCTGAGTTGAGTCAAAGACTTTCTAATACTGGTACAAAAGTTTTTGGCCTATATGGCAATCTGTGGGATGAGAAATTAGGTCCTATGGATGCTTACTTTACTAGGGAATATGCACACTCAGTTGTACGTACAATTTTTGGTGGTGCAAGTGAAATTCAGCGCAATATCATTGCTACAAGAGGGCTAGGTTTACCAAGAGGGTAATCTCTGCATTAAAGTACTTGTGTTTATTATTATAAAATGATATTTTGAGAATCATTCTCAATCAAAACAAAATCAAATGAAAGCTTTATTAAAACTAAAAAAAGTTAAAGTTATCAAAAGAATAGATTTTGAAAAATGAGAATAGATTGAAAAACTGAGGATATATTTTGAAAAATGTTTCTGCATTTGTCACTGGCAAGAAAACGAAATGGCTAACTATTTTAATTTGGTTCATGTTTGTTTTTTTAGCATCGCAGGGTCCAACGCTCATCGATGTAACTGAAAATAATGCAACAAGTTTTTTACCAAAGGGTGCTGATTCTACAAAAGCACTTGAGGTTTCTCGTAGCTCATTCCCATCTGATGGTATTCCTTTAATGATTATTTTTTCAAATCAAGATGGTTTAACTAAAAATGATTTGGAATCTGGAGAAGAAATATATAACTGGCTAAATTCTAATGATGCTCCAAATGATATAACTGGATTAATTTCGATTTATAATATACCTAATGCGCGCGCTGAATTGATTTCCCCAGATGGAACAACAATGAATCTCATTGTAAATGTTGTTGGTGAGCCATCTTCTGATTCGTTTACTGATTTAGTAAAATCAGTGAGAGAGTTTTCACATCAATACAGAACAAATGAATTAGAAATTAATATAGGTGGTCCTGGAGGTCTTATTGTAGATCTCGTTGCGGTCTTTGCTTCAATAGATGTTTTTCTGTTGATTGCTAGTGCTATTTTAGTTTTAATTTTATTAATCATTATTTATCGATCTCCTGTTATCCCTTTTGTACCGTTATTTGCAGTCAGCTTTGTTTACTTTATTGCGGGTGCTGTTGGCGCATTACTTGCACAACAATTTGGATTTAATGTTAATGGACAAGCATCTGGAATTATGACAATTATTCTTTTTGGTTCTGGTACAGATTATTGCTTATTCATTTCTTCTAGATATAAGGAAGAACTAATTAAACATCAAGATAAACATCAAGCGATGAATATTGCAGTAAATGCAGTCGGATCAGCAGTATTGTCTTCTGGGAGCACAATATTAGTGGCATCTGCAATTTTATTATTAGCAAGCCTAGGTAGCTCTGCAGCTCTTGGTCCAGTCTTAGCCGTAGCTTTGTGCATCATGATGATAGCTGCGATTACTTTTGTACCAGCCGTTTTATTAGTATTAGGTCGTGTTGCATTTTGGCCAGCAATTCCAAAATATGAAAGCGATCCAAAACCTCAGAAAAGGATTTACGGTGCTATTGCTTCATGGGTTTTAGAACGACCTAAAAAAGTCTTATTAGTTTCTGGCATTATTTTGACATTATTGTCATCGGGTATTTTTCTTTATAATCCCAATTACGATTCATTAGCAAGCTTGCCTGCTGAAACTGAATCTGTGCAAGGTTTTCAACAATTAAGAAGTGGTTTTCCTGCCGGTGAAATTTCTCCCACATATGCCTATTTTGTAGTTTCTGATGGTTTAAATCAAAATAATTTTAATGCATTAGATAAAATTGCAAATAATATATATTCACATCCAAATGTTGCAGATGTTTCTTCACTGATACAACCGTTTGGGAAAAATGGTCCTAGAAATAATTTTGAGATCTTTTCTGCAAATTCAGTTCAGTCAATGAATCAAAATAATATTGCAATGAAGCAGAATGCATTAAAATTTGTCTCATCGGATTTTAATGTGTATAGACTAGATGTTATTTTTGAAGAAAATCCATTCGCACCAATTTCTCTTGATTCAATTATTGAACTTAGATCAATATCAAACCAAACTATTGATGAATTGGGCCTAACTAGCACTTCCATTTATTTTGGCGGAGATACTGCTGAAGCAACTGACACTAGAATAGCTATTAATAGAGATAATAATATTATCTTGCCATTAGTTCTTCTAGCAATTGCAATTATCCTTGCTATCTTACTTCAGTCTTTAATTGCACCGATTTATTTGTGTCTTACCATCTTAGTTACATATGCTGCTACGCTTGGTATTTCGTTATTTGCATTTAATTATCTTTTTGGTCATACAGGGATAAGTCCTAGCACTATGTTTTATTTGTTTGTATTTTTGAATGCTTTAGGAGTTGATTACAATATATATGTGATGTCTCGATTACGTGAAGAAGCTCGTAGCAAGAAACTGAATACAGCAATTAAAGATGCAATTTCTGTGACTGGTGGAGTAATAACCTCTGCTGGTTTAATTTTAGCTGGCACATTTGCTGTATTCATGACTTTACCATTAATTGACTTGTTTCAATTGGGTTTTGCAGTAGCCATTGGAGTAATAATGGACACATTTATTACAAGAACAGTGATTGTTCCTGCAATTGTTTCATTGCTTGGAGAGAAAAATTGGTGGCCAAGCAAGCAGTTATCATAATATTATTTCGAAAGCTCTGCTTTAAGTGCATCAACAATATTTGGATACAAGAATTCAAACCCATTATCAATAAGTTTCTTTGGAAATGCTTTTTGTCCTCCAAGTAATCCATCTTGGGCAAATTCTCCAAAAATTAATTTTAGTGGTAATGCTGGAACTGGAATTAATGTGGGTCTCTTGATTACATTCCCCAATGCTTTTGTAAATTCCTTATTTGTAGCTTGTGATGGACTAACTATATTAACAGGACCTTCAATTTGATTTGCAATAATAAATTCTATAGCATTCACTGTATCTGTTAAACTTATCCACGGCATCCATTGTTGACCATTGCCAATTTTACCAGCAATGCCTAATTTAAATATAGTTAATAATGATATACCTGGTATAATTGGCCTATTTAAAAAACCACCTTTATTTGAAAGAACTAAACCAGTTCGCAATGTTGTTACTTTTACGCCATATTCTTTAATTTTTTTTGCTTCATTTTCCCAATCTAGGGGAAGTGTTGCTAAAAATCCTTGCCCTGGCTTTGAATTTTCATCTAATTCTTCATTAAGTCTATTGCCGTAATAACCTATGGCTGATGCATTAATAAGTTGCTTCGGTTTTTTATCATATTTTATTAATTCTTGTACTAATAGATGCGTGAGATTAACTCTTGAAGAATAAATTTCTTTTTTTGCTTTTCTAGTTAAGCGGCCCCCTATAGTTTGACCAGATAAATTGACGACTGAATCAATATCATTAAAGATATCTTCTTTGATCCATTTATTTATTGGATCCCACATAACATCTTCTTCTTCATGATTACCTCTAGTGATTTCAATGACATCATGACCTGCATTTGCTAGTTTTTCAATTAATGCTTGACCAATTAATCCGCTTGAACCTGTAATTGCTATTTTCATATTAATTTTTTCTCCAAAAATAATTTAAGTTCTGTTTTGATTGTATTCAAGTGGTTTGACAACTAGAATTGACATGAACATTCCAAATATACAAATAATTGCTGCAAGCAAAAATATACTTTCAACTCTTGTTATAGAAGCTACTATGCCTGACAAAAATGGTCCTGCGAACATACCTACAGAGTATAAAGATTGGTAAATACCCATGGCAGTAGACTTATTTTCTACATTTGATTGTTTTATTACTAGCGACATAAGTAATGCCGTCATAATTCCTCTACCTATTCCGCAAAAAAATTGTAAAAAGATTATTAGTAGAACATTGTTAGTTATTGGTGTCAACAATGTTGTAAAGATCATTAATAGCCACGTGTTACAAATGACAAATTTATATGAAAACCGATCATTTAATTTTGGTAAAAGAAATGCACCGTATAATGATGCTGCCAATGAGAATGCAATTGTGAATCCAATAATTGTTTCTGAAGAATCTAATTTTTCTAAAAATATTGGGATAAATCCGTAAATTGTTGAAAATGTTAAATAAAATAAACAAGAACCTACAAAACATATAGCTAATAAGTTTTTATTTGCTGTTTGTTTTAATTTTTGTATAGGGCTCTGGGTCTGTTGAATATCTTGTGGTATTTTTTTTATTTCTTTAGAAAATAACATACATATTAAACTTATTATTCCAAAAACAAAGGCTGTAATAAAAACAAAATTTATATCGTATTTCTCTGCAAGAATACCTCCCATATAGGTCGCACTTAACAGGCCTATTGAGTTAATCATCACAATTTCTGACATTGATTTGTCCGTATCATATGATTCAAAATAAGAACTATACAAAATACTAATAGGTACCCATCCTGCTGCAGCAAGACCAGTCAAGGTTCTAGATAAAAATAGAGAATTTGCATTATCGGCGAGCATTAATAAAATACTTCCTAAACTTGATAATAATATTGCTACAATACTTAATTTTTTATTACCTACCTTATCTGCGAGTAGTCCAATGGGTATTCGTAGCAATAATTGAGCAATAGCGTAAGCACTTAGAATTATGCCAACAGTTTCTAAGCTGCCAGTTATATTGGTAACATGAATAGGCAGCACTGGGACATATAAATATAATGATGCCCAAAAAAAACCAATAGATATTCTTGTAAGATTTATAGATAATTTATAAATTGATATTCCTATGCATTGTTAAGGGATTCTGATAAAAACTCTGCGAGGTGTATGCTGGTTGAATTATTATGCTGTAAAACTTGTTGCCTACATGATGTACCCATGGCAATAATTGTTTGATTGTCTTCAAATTCATTAATTTTTTTCACAATACCTAATTTTGCTATATCCTTTGATATTTTATAGTGCTCTTTTTCAATACCGAAGGAACCTGCCATACCACAGCAAGTCGATTCAATTTGTTGCGCATTGATACCAATTTTTTCAGTTAGCAATTCTAAAACTATCATTCCTTTACCCAAGGCTTTTTGGTGGCAGTGTGGGTGTATTGCAACAGATGAATTAGCTACATTAAAAATTTCTCTAAGAGAACCAGGTTCATTATTTTCATGCTGCATTAAAAATTCTTCGAAGAGTAATAAATTATTGTTATTTATTTTATATTCATCTTTAATCAGCCCTTTATAGTCATCAAAAACGGCAGAAAAACATGATGGTTCAAGAAAAATAATTGGTATATCTTTGCTTGTATATTTAGAAATTTCACCAATTAATTTTTGTGCCATTTTTATTGCTAACTGGACCCTTCCTTTTGATATTGCTGGACGACCACAGCAGAATTGTTCATCAAATATAATAACTTCATAACCAAGATTTTTTAAAACAGAATAAGCAGATTGTCCTATATTTGGCTCTATATAATTTGTAAATGTGTCAGTAAATAGTACTACTTTTTTATTTTCATTGTTTGGTTGATGATTTTTTTTATACCATTTTTGAAAACTGTTATTTGCAATCTTTGGTAAATTTGCATTTTTATGAATACCTAAAAAAATGTGTAAAAAATATTTAGATAACTTATTCTTATTTATAAAATTTATGAAAATAGGCAAGTTAGAACCAACTTGCAATAATTTATTTATATTTGCTAACATCCTTGTTCGTAGTTGCACTCCATTTTCTCTTTGGTATTGATCTAAAATTTCAACTTTCAGTTTTGCCATATCTACTTGAGAAGGGCACTCTGTCTTACAAGCTTTGCAACCAATACAAAGATCTAAGGCATCTATTAATCTTTTATTGATTAGCCTATTTCCTTGTTTAGGAATCGTAAGTAGTTCTCTAATTAAGTTTGCTCTACCACGAGTTGAATGCTCTTCGTCTAATGTTGCCATATATGATGGGCACATCACTCCATCAAATTTTCTACATGCTCCTTGTCCATTACATTGCTCAACTAAACTATGGAAGCCACCTTCTTCATCAAAGTTAAGAGTTGTTTTAGGTTGCTCCATTTGTCTGATCGGAGAAATTTTTAAGTTGTCTGTAAATCCAGGTGTATCTATAATTTTTCCTGGATTCATGATTTTTTTTGGGTCAAAGAGTAATTTTATTTCTCTGAACGCTTCTGTTACTGTTTTACCAAACATTTTTTCTGTAAAAACACCTCTTAAGATACCATCACCATGTTCTCCAGACAATGAACCACCATATTGCAGAACTAATGAAGCTACTTCTTGAGCAATACTATGCATTTTTTCTAATTCATCATTATGCTTCAAGTTAATCATTGGTCGGATATGCAAGCATCCTACACTTGCATGTCCGTAAAAACCAGCAATTGTTCCGTGTTGTGCAATAATGTCCTGAAATTTTTCAAGAAATTCTGGCAAATATTTTGGTGCTACTGCTGTATCCTCAACGAATGCATAAGGTTTTGCATCACCTTTAACATTCATTAGCAATCCAAGACCAGCTTGTCGCATCTTCCAAATATTTTCTTGTTTTTTGGGATCAATAATATTGATGACTTGCTTAACATTATTTTTATTTTTTAATTCATTTGCTACATTTTCTAATTTTTCAACCAATTCGACTTCGCTATCACCAAAAAATTCATTAATGAGCATTGCATCAGGTTTATGATTAAGAAAATCCACATAATGTTTCAAGCCAGGGTTGTCCATGCATCCACTAATTATATTTTTATCTACTAATTCAACTGCAGCAGGGTGAAAATCCAAGATATCGTTTGTTGATTTTGCAGCTTCTATAATTGAATCATATGTTGAAACTACTAAACCTTTATATTTTGGTAATTCTACTAAATTAACTTTTGCTTCAACAACAATTCCCAATGTCCCCTCTGATCCAATGATAATTTTTGTTAAATCTATATTGCTTGAATTTTTAACAATCGTAGAAGCTAAATTGTTTATATTACCTTTATGTTGCTGATAGAGCAGTGAATCTAAATTATATCCAGACACCCTCCTGTCAATTTTAGGAAAATTTTTTGCGATTTCATTTTTATATTGATTAGCTATTTCAGGAAGTTTGTCATATATATTTTTTTCTAAACTATTAAAGTTATATTTTTGATTTAAAGCATTCTTATGTGTCTCGTAAGTATGAATTGATTCTCCATCTGATAAAACAACTTCAAGTTCTTTAACATGATCACTTGTTTTACCATAAATTATTGAATGTGTGCCACAAGAGTTATTTCCTATACCACCACCAACAGTCGCTCTATTTTTTGTCGAAGTATCTATTGCGTATTGTAAACCAAATTTTTTTAATGCTTTATTAAATTCTTCTACAACTATCCCTGGTTGTATAATCGCCCATTTTTCTTTATGATTAATTTCAATAATTTTTCTCATATATCTACTAAAATCAAGCATAATTCCATTATTAATGGCTTGCCCTGCAAGGCTTGTACCTGCTCCTCTTGGAACAATTGGCACATTATGCTTATCAGCAATTTTTATTATTTTTTTTACAATTTCTTTATTTTTTGGAAAAATAATACAAATTGGTTCCATGTGATAAATTGAAGCATCTGTTGAATACATCATTTTGGATTCTTGATCAAACTTGATATCGTTTTTTGCAATGATTTTACACAAATCATTAATTAAGTCATGATTTTCAATTTTAATTGATTGTTTTTCTGTAAGTATTTTTTCGTGCATTAAAAAAACCCATTGAGTTATTATACCTTTTTATGATTTAATTATTGTACATCAAGACAAAGTTTAAATATTAAGGGCATCATTATGAGTTTGTTAAAAAATAAAAATGCAGTAGTGACTGGTGGCAGTAGAGGTATAGGTAGATCTATCGGGATTTCTTTAGCAAAAGAAGGATGTAATATAGCCATTATTGGTCGCACTACAGAAGAGGTAAATGATTCAGTGGATTTTATTAAACAATTTGATGTCAATGTAAACGGGTATATTGGTGATCAACGTGATGAATCTTTTGTCAAAAATACTTTATCTCAAATCAGCGCTCATTATAATTCTATTGACATATTAATCAATAATGCCGCAGTGGGCATGAGATATATTAATGATCCTGAAGACAGATATATACACAATATGAAAACTGATGATTGGAAAAATATTTTAGATATAAATTTGAACGGCGTTTTTTATTTTACTCGAGAAACATTAAAAATTATGCGTAAACAAAAAAATGGTAAAATAATAATGTTATCTTCCGGCCTAGGGAGGCGAGCCTATCAACAGTATGGCCCTTACAGCGCCTCTAAATTTGCCATGGAGGCTATGATGCAAATAGTTTCAATAGAGAATAGCGATTTAGGTATTTATTGTAATTCTGTAGCACCAGGAGGCCTTACAAATAGTTCAGAAAAGTTTCTTGGGACAATGGAATCTGAGAAGCTTGAAAAAATACTTCCTGTAAATGTATGTGATGACATTATTTTATTTTTATCTAGTGATGAATCAGGCACACTAACCGGACAAGCATTAACTGCGACAGACTGGAATCAAAAAAATAATATAACTGTAGAAGAACTTAGAAATCGACTTAGTTGAAAGTTAAATAATCGAATAGAGTTGTTGCTAAGGCATATCTATGCACAAAATCGACGATTTAATTACAACTTAATTAATTAAAAAAGATCTAAAATGATAATATTAATTATAAACTAAAATTTTTCTTAAAAATATTTATTTTTTTGGAGCACTGAGTAATGTCGAATAACCAATCAGATGAATTCAGAAAACTCTTCGGTCATTTTCCAACAGGAATTACTGTGATTGGCATGAATAATGATGGACAACTTAGTGGCATTACTGCTAATTCTGTCACCTCTGTTTCCCTTGATCCTATGCTTTTATTAGTGTGCATTGCAAAAAAGGCTGCTTCTCATAATAAGTTAAAAAGTGCAGGTTATTTTTCTATCAATTTTTTATCCAACAAACAGCAAGATGTTTCACAGTTTTTTGCATCTAGTTCTAATGAAGAAAATCCTATGGGAGATTTTAAGTATAGATTAGGTAAAAATGAAAGCCCAATTATTAATAATGTTATTGCTTGGGTAGAGTGCAGTATAACAGACTGGTTCCCTGGTGGCGATCATTCCATAGTTCTTGGTGAAGTCACTGACATGAAAATTGAAAATTCCACTCATCAACCATTGATCTATTATAATGGTCAGTATGGTGAACTTGCTTAAAAGTTTAGTGTTTCATGTTCTTTACTCATATATAGTAATGCAATAATCTTTTTTTATGGTGGGTGTGGACGAGTGGTTAAGTCGCTAGGTTGTGGCCCTGGAGATCGAGGGTTCGAGCCCCTCCACCCACCCCAGTAACTCAAACGCAATCATTGTATAGAGATTTGAAGAAAATAATAGCTTTGGAAAGAAACTAAATGTTAAAAATTTTTGATCCAATAACAAATGTTGTGCGCCCGTTACGTCTTCATAATAATAATGTCAGCATGTATGTTTGTGGCGTTACTCCTTATGATGTTGGTCATCTTGGTCATGCGCTCACATATGTTTTTTTTGATACGGTTAAAAGATATCTAGAATTCAGTGGCTTTGAAGTAATGCATATACAGAATATTACAGATATTGATGATGGCATGATCTTAAAATCAAAAGAAAAGAACCTAACGATTGCTGAATTAACTGATAAAAATCATCAAATATATTTAGATGAGATGCATAGCTTAAATGTATTGCAACCAGATTTCTATCCGCTTTCATCAGAATATATTCCGCAAATAATCGAAAAAATCAAAGAATTGATTGAGAAAAAATTTGCCTATGAAAATGCAGGCCATGTATTTTTTGATCATTCTAAATTATCAAACTTTGGTCATTTAATAAGAAAGAATGTTAATGAAATTCGTAATTTACAAAAAACAGATACTATGCCTGATGAACCTGATGAACTTAAAAAAGATAAATTGGACTTCTTGCTATGGCAGCCAGAAACATATAAAGAAGCAAGTTTTAATTCTCCTTGGTCACTAGGTAGACCAGGATGGCATATTGAATGCTCGACAATGGTCAATGAAATTATTGGAGATCAAGTCACTATACATGGTGGTGGCTATGATTTAATTTTTCCACATCATGAATGTGAGGTTGCACAATCAGAATCATCAACTGGTGCAAAACCTTATAGCCAGAATTGGATGCATGTAAATGCATTAAGCATTAATAGTAAAAAGATGTCTAAGTCACTAGGTAATTTAATAAGAGTTAGTGAATTGTTAAAAAAAGGTATCAATGGAAATACAATTAGAATGTATTTACTCAGTAATCATTACAGAGATGGTATAAATTATAATGAAAAGGATCTAGTAGCATTTTCTACAAAGACAGCATTACTAGAACAAGCTTTAATTGCACCCGGAGGGCCTCCAGATGATTTAGCAATTCAACCTTTTAGAAATTCATTTATGAATGCGATGGACGACGATTTCAATACACCAAAAGCTTTAGATATTATTTATGAGATTGCTGACTTAATCATTGAGGGTAAATTAGATAGCAAAACAGCAGTACCCACTATTAAAGAATTATGTAATGTATTAGGGATCGTATTATAGTAATGTAATACACTAATTCATTATCAAGTATGTATTCCAAATGATTAATAGTTATTGCAGAATAGAAATTGAATAAATGGCAGATATATTTTTTGTTATAGTAATTTTACTACTTTTAGTAATCGGTAACGGTTTTTTTGTTGCTGCAGAGTTCGCTTTGGTTTCAATTAGAAAAACACGCGTACAACAGTTTCAGGCAGAAAAAAGACCAGGTTCGAATGCACTCGCAGATGCAGTTACAAATCTTGATTCATATATTGCTGCATGTCAATTGGGTATAACAATATTCAGTCTAGCATTAGGTTGGGTAGGTGAAGATGAATTATCCCATCTTCTTAGTAAACATTTTAGTAATTTTGGTAGTCATGGCATAAGCATATTGATTATGTTTTCAATTATCACTGCCATGCATGTAATTATTGGTGAACTAGCTCCTAAGGGATTTGCACTGAAGTATGTTGATCGGACAGCATTATTTGTCGCACCACCTCTAAAAATATTTCGACTTATTTTTAAGCCATTTATAGTAATTTTGAATGAAAGCGGTTGGAAGTTTTTAGCATTATTTAATGTTGATCGTGGTCCAGGTGCTCACTCTAATATTAATCAAAATGAATTAGGTTTATTAATTCAGGCCAGTGCGGACGCAGGTGTCCTGCCATCTGATGAACAATTATTACTCAAAAGAGTTTTGAATTTTTCTGAATTAAATATTGCTGATGTCATGATACCAAGAACTGAAATCATTGCTGTGTCAAAATCATCTGATGTTGAAGAAATTAGAAAAAATGTATTTAAGTATCGTCATTCAAAATATCCAGTTTATGATAGTGACTTGGATAGTATTATTGGTATCTTACATGTTAGAGACTTGTATTCTTCTCCATCAATCTCAGACTGGAAGCTTCATATAAGGGAGCCATTAATTGTTCCTGCTCAAATTGATCTAAATGAGCTGATTGTACAAATGAGACAACGTAATACACAATTTGCAATTGTGGTAGATGAATATGGTGGAACTGATGGAATTGTTACTTTACAAGATGTTATTGACGAAATATTTGGAGAGATTAAAGATGGATTCCAATACAGTCAATATGAACAATCAAGTTCAAATAATATGAAAGAAATTATATTAGATGGACTAGATTCTGTAGAAATATTAATTGATAAAACTGGCATTGAGCAAAGTGATAAGACAATTAAAACTGTCGCGGGTTATTTTTTGGAAAATTTTGGCAAAATACCTAGAGTAAACGACAAAATTATAGTTAAAAATTATGAATTATCTGTAAAAGTGATGGATGGCTTGCGTATAGCTAAATTATCTTTAATTCATAAAAACGATATCAAAAATTAATCCTCAAATATGATTAACTTTCTTATTCAAAAAGCACCTTTCCATTATGCATGGATAGTTGTATTGATTGGGATTATTTCAAATATGCTTGCAGCAGGTTATATATTTTGGGCTATAGCCGTGTATATACCAGAAATTTCAGAGCATTTTTCCATAGGACGATTTCCAGTCATTTTATGCTTTACTGCAGGACAGGCTTTATCAGCTATTTGCAGTTCATATATTGGAAGATATATGGATAAAAATGGAGCAAGGAAATCATTAATTATTGGAAGTATTATTGCTGCAATTGGCTTTTTAGTTACTGCGAGCTCGTTAAATATATTTACTGTTTTTGTTGGGTGGTTAATTGTGGGTATAGCAAGGCCATTTGTTTTACCAATTACATTTAATTGGTTAGTTACTAGATGGTTTGTTACAAATAGACAGGCAGCATTAGGCTTAGTGACAACAGGTCTCGGTCTAGGTGGTTTGATGTTACCCGTTTTTACAGAGTTAACAAATATGTATTCATGGCAGTTTACATTATATTCTGCAGCTATAATTTTCCCTGTGTTAAATATTATTTTTGCATTATTTTTTCTCAGAGATCTGCCTGAAGAATTTGGCATACATCCAGTCAACGATTTAGAAAAAAATACAACTTCTGACGAAAGATTAACAGGATTAGATTTAAATAGCGCAAAAGGTACTTCAGCATTTTGGTTTATAACTATTGCTTTTGTTTTTTTCTTTATGGGGCAAGGAGCAGTTAATCTATTAGGATTTGATTTTCTAATTAATGAAGGCGTAGATAATGCCGCTCTTTTTTTTGGGGTGAGTGCACTGATTCGTGGCTTTGGACGTATTCCGGGCAGCATTCTAGTAAATAGAATTAGCAATATTTTTAGATTAGCAATTTTAGTCTCTTTTTTACAAGCATTTGCAATGCTTACAATTGTGTTTTCAACAAAGTTATTTTCTTTGGTGGCTTTTGTAGTATTTTGGGGTGGCGGTGGCATTTTTGTTCCTATGTTAGAATCTTTAATTTTGACAAAAACATTTGGTGTAAAACATTATGGAGCAATTTCAGGAATGGTTTTGGCATTTGCCTTTGGTGGTCAGATTGTTGCACCAATATTAGGTGGTTTTATATTTGATACTACAGATTCTTATGATGTTGCTTTTGTTGCATACTGTTTAATGTCATTAATTGCAGGTTTCTTATTCTATATTGGTCAAAAAAAATCGTCAGATATAGATGTTTAATTTTTGTGATATCTAAAATCACAAAAATCTTTCCCTTCCATTATTGTTTTTGTCCTATTTAAGTTAATATTTTCAGAATAACCTGAAGATAAAGAGAAATCTCTTCCACAAGAAAGTATATACCCTAGATCTTCTGCGCCAAGTTGTTTATACATTTCTGCAAATCTACATTTTGTGACATTAAAACTGAATTCATTTTTATTATTTTCAATTACCTCATATATAATATCAGTTCCTGCACCTGACCATGTTTCTTGAATACTTTGAAAACCATCTAAATCATCTCGTTGAATCATAGAAGAGAAATCTTTTCCTTGTTTTTCAGCAATATCCTTGATGGCATTTCTTGCTAATTCATGCGCTTGCTTCTTACCAATTTCTTTTTCTAAATTTCTAATAAGGGGAATTAAAACTTCTGCTTCAATCCCTCTCTTCTGCAATAAAGAAATATTAAAAATTTCACCAGGTACTTTATTTTCTTTTTTTCCTTCTAGAATCTTTATTGCTTGTTGAATTATTTCTTCATCATGTTCAAATGCAAGCTTAGGTAGATTTTCAAAATTAAAAAAAGCAGCATCTTGCACTTCTTGATTAATAGTGATTTTGTTTGATTTTGCGTTTGCAAGATATGCTATAAATACTATTTGTTCATCTTTTGTACTATATGTCCCAATTAATTTTTCCACATTAATATTTATACCTGTTTCTTCAAAAGTTTCTCGGATCAAAGCTTCTTCAATAATTTCTCCTGAATCAACAAATCCTGATGGGAAAGACCATTCACCAATACTAGGTTCAATATTACGTTTAACTAGAAGTAATTGGTTTTTTGAATTTGTTATTATTCCACCGACTGCTACTTTTGGATCTAGATAGGAAGTCTTTAAACAATCTGAACACTCAACAGGATGGCCAGATTTAACTTGGTTTTTTAGCTTTGAACCACATGCAGAACAAAAATTTATGACTGTTTTATTTATATTCATCTGAAGAAAACAATCCTTCTGAATTTTTCTGTATATTTACCATCATCATTTTTCCATCTATCTAAAAATCTTTGTTGCATTTCATCAGTAAAATCAAATTGACTCTTGTGTTCTTTCAATGCATCTAGTTTTTTTTCAAAATAATCTGAAATATCTACTTCAATATTTGAATCATTTGTGCCCCAAAGGAAAAGCTCTCTGACTTTATGTGTTTCTAGACCTTCTTCTAGATGTTCAGGAAAATTTAATCTATCTCTAGCCGTAGGGTAAATGCTATCAACTGTAGCTAATCCTGTAATTCGATGATCGCTATGACTCACAAATGAATTATTAATAATTACAGCCTCAGGATCATGTGTGTAAACTGCATAGGGTTTGAATATTCTAATTTCTCTAGTAATTTTTTCAATTAACTCACGGCTATAGGTTAATTCACCATCAACATAATTTAAAAACTTAACATCTTTTGCACCTAGAACCAAGGATGCATTATTTTGTTCAATTTTTCTTTCAGCAATCAGTTCATTTTGATCAACATTTTCGTCACTAGAACCTTTTGAACCATCAGTTGCGACAACCACTCTAACATCCCAACCTGCTTTAGCTAATTTAGCTGTTATGCCACCTGCACCTACATCAGAGTCATCAGGATGACCTGCAATAACCATTGCTCTGTATAAATCTCCTTCTTCAAGGTTTGGTCCATTGGATATCTCATTTCCGAATAGATCTTCTAAACCACTAGGGGGCATAAAATTTTCCTTTCTTAATTATTTAATTTTATTATACTTAATAATTTTATTGTACTTGCGTTTACTGTTAAGTTACATTAGCATTAAATATATATATTAGAACATATGTGTTAATAAAGAAAAAGATTGAGGAAAAATGGATTTAACTGCAAAACAGAGTAAAATATTTAATTTTTTAAAAGATTTTATTCTAGAAAAAGATTATCCACCATCTATTCGAGATATTCAGAATCATTGTTCGATTTCATCTACATCTGTTGTGGATTATAATTTAAAAAAGTTAGAGGAAAAAGGTTTAATACGTAGAGACAAAGACATTTCTAGAGGAATTGAGATATTAGGTGACAACAATATTCGTTCAAGAACAGTACGGGTTCCTCTATTAGGTAAAATTGCTGCGGGTAAACCAATCAATATTCCTACTGAAGGCGCCATAGATGATTACACGAATGCAATTGAGCTCTCTCGTGACCAAATTGGCACTAAATCAGATTTATTTGCTTTGCAAATTAAAGGTAATTCGATGATAGATGCGTTAATTCAAGATGGCGACATTATTGTCCTAGAAAGAACAAATCAATTTGATAATGGTGATATGGTGGCGGTATGGATTGATTCAGACAACTCTACAACATTTAAACGTATTTATAAGCTAGATAACAAAATTAAATTGGAACCGATGAATAGAAAGATGAAGCCCTTTTATATTGACCCAGCATCTTTTCAAGTTCAAGGGAGATTTGTTACTTCAATTAGACATTGGTGACATTAATTTAATTCACTAATTATTAAATCCAATGCAGCTTTTTCATTAATTAAGCCAGTTTTCATCTGAAAATCATATTTTTCAATAATTTTTAAATTAGATAAATACTGTTGTTCGTCTTTATTTACTTGCTCAATAATTTTTTGCAATCTATATCCATGTATGCCAATTTTTTCCCCAATCTGATTTTTTGGTAATTTTTTCACACTAGCTACTTTTAAGAATTCTGAAGTTTGTTTTGCTATCCTGTACATTATTTCTTGCCTAGATATTTCTCCTCTAAGAATCAATGTGTTGATTTGTTCTCTTACTTTATGGCCATCACCACTTACAATTGAGTCAATAATGGGGAATATGTTATATTCTTTCCATTCATTGGTCAGTAATTCTACATGTGATTTTTGAATAATTCCACCATTCCTAAAAGCATTGAGTTTGTGCAATTCATTCATTAACGCCCTTAAATTATTATTTTTGAGATTAATTAGTTCTTTTAGTGCATCATCTTCAATATTAATATTTAATGTTTGGCATTTTGCTTTACACCAATTTACTATTTCTTGATTATTTTGGAAATTTTTTAATTTATTTAATACGAAAAATTGTACTTCATTTGGCATCTCTTTGAATATTAAATCTTTTTGAGTAAGTACTTGATTCTTATAGCTACGATAATTTTCTTTGGGTAATTCAATAAAAATTAATTCTGTATTATGTATTAAGTGTTTTAAGCTTGCATAGAAATTATTAATATCCTTTTTTTTATTTTTTTTATTAAAATTTGTAAAAAAGTTTTCTACATAGCTAATTTTTTTTTCATTAAAAAGAGACAAATTTGAAATCTGATTAAGTAATTCTTGATAAGTTATATTTTCACCGTTAATGTATTCCACATTTACTGAGGAATCTTTTTGTAAATTGGTAACGATTTCTTTAGCTTTTTCTTTTATTAAAAATTCTTCATCGCCAGTAATAATATATACCATTAATCAATATCCAATTGCCAACCTAAAATTGCTATTACGGTAGTGATAAAAAAAATTAACGTACCTGGCCAAATTATATTTTCAATAAAGATAGTTAAGTTGTTCTCCGTAACATTTACACATTTCCAAAAAGACCAGAGCACATTTAATATGATTCCTGGTATCAATAACCAAAAACTAAATCTGGGGTCTTTATTATCTTGAAGCTGGTTTTTCAGGATTGTAGTAAGGTCTTTTTTCATGTTTTATCTAAATAAATCTGATTCTTTTTCTCTAATGACATTATTAATTGAATCATTTTTTTTGTCATAGTTGTATCCTTTTACAATAACAACAGGCGTCATATTTGTTTTACCCATTATTAATTCTGCTGCACTTGCTATTTCATCGGCTATGCAGATCATTGTGTGCTGCAGGGTTCTTTCAAAAATATCTTTTTCTCCAATATAATTTTGCAATGGATTGATTCCAGCAACTCCTATAGCAACATTAGTTTGCCCTATCCTCCATGGCCTTCCAAAAGTATCAGTCATAATAACACTAACATTTTTCCCAAGTATTTTTTTTATGTTATCTTTAATTTTTTTACAACTTAAGTCTGGATTTTTTGGCAATAGACAGATATTCTCATTGCCTTGTACATTTGAATTATCAATTCCACTATTTGCACAAATAAATCCATGTTGTGTTTCAGTGATCAAGATTCCATTTTCTTGCCTAATGATATTTTTTGCTTCTTGTAAAACAGCTTCAACTAATCTTGCATCTTTTTGATATTTTTGTGCCCATTCCACTGCAAATTCTGATGGAGTAAAGTCGTTAAGATTTTTTATTTGCCCTTCAGCAATTGAACAAATTCTCTGGGTCACTACAATAACATCATCATTTTCTAAGCTGATTTCTGATTCCTCAATTTTATCTATAATTATTTGTGGTAAATCATCACCAGCTTCAATAATTGGAAAATTTGGAACACCTAAAATTCTAATTTCATTTTGCATAGTAAATTTCAATAATTTGTACTTAATTTATATCAGTAACTGAAATACTTGAATGAGATTTATATCTACCATTAATACCAATCAATAATACTGTTAGAAATTCTACGTATTTTGAATATCTTAATGGTCCTGCATCTATTCCTCGTACTGTTTGAATTTCCTCTGATAAATCCATGACTAATTTTTTAGCATCCTTATCATTGCCAGTGACTAATACATCTCCATGTACATCAAGTTCTAAATTTTGAAGAATCTCTGCAGATAAATTATGAAAAGCACCAATTACTGTTGATTTATCAAGAATTTTTGCTGCTTCTTCTGTCGCTGAACCGTCAGATACATCAATTGATCTAGGTCCTTTTTGAAATTCCATAGGGACTACTGCATCTATTACGATCTTATTTTGTAGATGTTCTTTTATCTGCTCTAGTGTTGCTTGATGGGCAGAATAAGGAACAACAATAATACATATTGACGCTTGTTTGGCCATTTCATCATTGTCACCTCCTTCAATAACGATATCATTATAATTTTTTTGAAGTTCGTTCTTCAATTCAAGTGCAATTTCTTGACCTCTTTCCTTATTTCTGCTACCTATATAAATTTCATTGCCTGATATTGCAAATCTTTTTGCAAGCCCTTTACCCTCTGGCCCTGTTCCACCAATTAATGCAATTTTTTTATTCATCTTTTTCTCCAAAACTTAATTTAGCATTACCTATGAAATCATAATTCATAAAAAAATCGACTTCCATATTAATAAAATCATTTTTAACATCAATATTTTCATAAACAATCATTGCTTGACCACTATCTTTATTTTTAAAATCTATATTTTGTGAATTATATGAAACCTGATCCTCGGTATATACAATAAATGAAAAGATACTATCATATAATATATTTTCATAATCAAATGATAAAAGGTACCGATTATCTGAGATTCGTTCTAGTATAAAATTTTTGTAATTTATTTTTGGCATTGTTGTTTGAACATAAAAGCCACTTTTTGCTTTCAATTGTTCATTTACATATATTTCTGTTTGCCAGAAACCTTCAGGCATACCTAATGGAAATGAAAATCTTAATACATTTGTAAAAAAGGCATTCTCATTTTTCCATTTGTATGTTGAAGTTAAATTTTCTTGTATTATGTTATTCAAATACCACTTCTCTTCAATGACATCTCCATTTTTTAAACCTTGAGTAGCATATTGATAGTATAATTCATATATTTTTTTATCAAATTGAAAATCATAATCATATAAAATGATTCTACCATTTTCATTTAATTTATTTGCGCTATAAACAGGGTTTGAGATTAACACATTGTTAGTATTTTTTTCCAAGAAATCAAATTGATTATTAACAATTGTTGCTCTTTGAAGAACATTTTCTTTTATCTCATTTAATGATTGATCTGAAATATGGAATGAGGAAATTAAGGAGAGAGAAAAATCTTCGTTATAACTTAGTGAATCTATAAAACCAATAAATTGCCCCTGCATATTGTATGCTGGTGAGCCATAATAGCTATTAGGTAAATTTTTATTGATAGAGATCCATTCTGTATATCGCTTTCTTGTGCCACTGTATTTACCATTAATTTCTGCTGAACTTAAATTTATTAATTTTGTGTTATCATTCCTATTGTCAAAACTAATTATTTCAATACTATCGTCAATTTTTACATTGATATAGTCATTAAAATTTGCAGTACTTGTTGATGATACAAATTCTTTGACTTTGTCATTACTTTTTTCGTTAATTTGCAGAAAAGTTGCATTAAATCTGTCTTCATTAATTATTGACGCTCCTAATTTAACCTTTTCTTTACCTGTTTGATATTGTTGCGTAAGCTCAATAGATTGTACTTGATAATTTTCAATTGTTTCGTTGATATTTAATAGCGATTTACTAATGACAATTAATAATGGATCTTTGTTAATAATTACACCATTGCCATTTCGAATAATTTCTTTATTATCATTATCTATTAAATTAATTTCTACATCGACAATACTTAATGCCCTTTGTAATATCGATGGATTTAATTCTTGTTGCTCTAGTGAATTATTTTTCATTAAATCTTTTGATGGTAATAATGGTTGCATTACAGGAATTTTATCCTGTTTAATTTGAGAAATTATTTTCTCCTCTTCATTTATTGATTCGTTTGGAATTAATTTAGCAATTGGTTTACAGCTAATAATGATCAATATTGACAGTGATAAAATGGTTAATTTTTTATTATGTAGTTTTTTAAACATAAAATTTTCCATTACTTGTAAAACATATTTTATCAATTAGTGATCATTATAACTTGATTTTTTTTTACTGTTTAGTTTAAACTATTTCATGAAATGAGTGCAGTGAAGTAGTTTTACAATCTAGCCTAATTTTTAGATGCTGCACTTTAAACTAAAAAACGGAGGAACCATTTCGGGGTGAACTCAAATTTGAGCGGGTGACTGTTCCATCCGAATCCGTCAGCTAACTTCGTAGGCTTTTGAACAGACCTAATGCCGGTGGGGTGCCGGGCTTGGAGGTCTGTGATGGTTTATACATTACCCCCTAAATTATGTCCTAGATGTAGTGGCTTTATGCTTGCTGAAGATGACACTTATGGTGAATTTTCTACATGTGTACAATGTGGATTTGTGCATGAAAATGAAGTAGCTGATCCTGAAGATATTAAGAAGGAAGAAGAGTTAGCTTTTGGTAAGCTACGTCGAAGACAACCGTCTCACGGTAAATTGAGACTATAATTTTTTTATTGGTTAATTAACCAATATTCATATGAATCTTGCAATGCAAGAAATGATGCTTCGATAACGTCAGTGGATGATCCTACTGTGCTCCAGGATGTTTTATTATCAGATGATTCAATAAATACTCTGACTCCTGCTGCTGAACCTTGTGATGGGTCAAATATTCTTACCTTATAATCAATCAAGTGTATTTTGGCCAAATCAGGGTAAAAATTGATTAATGCATCTTTTAATGCTGAATCTAATGCAGCAACGGGTCCACTGCCATTTGCTGATGATTGATAAACTTCTTTCTCTACCTTTACTTTAACCATAGCATCAGATAGTATTGCGCCTATTTCATTGTCTGTATTAGGTTGCTTTCGCTCAACTACAAGAAAATCTTCTACAGAAAAAGGATTTTGATAATTTTCTTTTATCTTTCTCACTACAAGTTCAAAAGATGCACCAGCTGCTTCGAATTGCATGCCTTTAGCTTCTAAATTCTTTATTTTTTCTAAAATTTTTTCTATCTCTTTATTTGAGAAATCTAGATTAATGTTTTGCTCTTTAATTTTTTCCTGGATATTTCTTCTTCCTGAAAATTCTGAAACGAGAATTCTTTCTTGATTGCCAACTAGAGCAGGATCAATATGTGTATATGTCCCTGAAGATTTTGTAATTGCAGCTACATGTAGTCCGGCTTTATGTGCAAAAGCACTCTTGCCAACATATGGTTGCCTGTTATTAGGTATAATATTTGCTAATTCATCAGCAAAATGAGATATCTTTGTTAATTTTTCTAATTGATCATCATTAATAATATCAAGACCTAGTTTTAATTTAAGATTTGCAATCACTGATATTATATTTGCATTACCTGTTCTTTCACCCCAACCATTTAAACAAGCCTGAACATGAGTTGCCCCATTTTCTACAGCAATAATAGTATTTGCGACAGCCATGTCAGCATCATTATGCACATGAATACCAACTTCCCCAAGATTTAATTTGACTATTTTTTCAGTAATTTCTTTTATTTCCATTGGCATTGTTCCACCGTTTGTATCGCATAAAACGATTGCTTCTGCACCAGCACTTGCAGCTGCTTTTATAGTTGATACTGCATAATCTTTATTTTCCTTGTAACCATCAAAAAAATGTTCAGCGTCAAAAATAATCTTTCTTTTTTTTGATGAAAGATATTCGATAGAGTCTTTGATCATTGCAATGTTTTCTTCATCAGTTGTTTGCAGTACTTCGTTTACTTGACTTAAAGAAGATTTACCAACTATGGTTAGATAGTCAGTTTTAGCATCAAGGAGTGCTTTTAATGATTCATCCTTGCTTGGTTCAGAATTAGCTTTACGAGTCGAACCAAAAGCAACCATTTTAGCATTTTTTAATTTGATTTCTTGAACTGAATCAAAAAAAGCAGCATCTTTTGGATTTGAACCTGGGAAACCGCCTTCAATGAAATCAATGCCTAAGCTGTCAAGTTTTTTTACGATTTCAATTTTGTCTTTTAAAGACAAAGAAATACCTTCCATGCCAAGGCCGTCTCTTAAAGTTGTGTCATATAATTTTATTTTTTTCAATTTATTTTCCTAAATAAAACAGATTAGCACTGATTATAATTTTTTATACTCATCAATAATAGCTTTTGCCATTTCTTTTGTAGAAACTGGATTATCTGAATCATTTGATATGTCTTTTGTACGCAAGCCATATCCTATAACTTTCTCAACACTTTTTTCGATTTTATTTGCAATGACTTCTTGATTCAATGAATGCCTGAACATCATTGCTATGCAAAGAAACATGGCAATTGGATTTGCAATTCCTTGTCCAGCAATATCAGGTGCTGAACCATGTATAGGTTCATATAATCCAATTCCTGTACCCTCTTCTGAAAGACTAGATAATGATGCAGAAGGTAGCATTCCTAGTGAGCCTGAAAGCATTGAGGCTTCATCTGTTATGATATCGCCGAATAAATTAGATGCTATTATTACATCAAAATCAGCTGGTTGACGTATTAGATGCATTGTAGCAGCATCAACTAATATATCTTGAAATTCAACATCTTTGTATTGTGGTTGAATTTCGTGTACAACTTCTCTCCATAGTCTTGAAGATTCCAAGACATTAGCTTTGTCCACAGAATGTAACTTACCTTTTCTTTTTAATGCTAATTGAAAACCTAAATGTGCAACATTGGCAATCTGATCTTCATTATAATATATTGTATCTACTGCTTCTCTTTTGCCATTTTTTTCTCTTCTTTCCTGAGGCTTCCCAAAATATGCTCCAGAAATTAATTCTCTTATTACTAATATATCAACATCAACTAGCTTTTCTTTCTTTATGGAAGATGCATTAATTAATTCTCCCCAAATTTTCACAGGTCGCAAGTTTGCCCACAAATTTAATTCTGATCTTATTTTCAATAATCCTTGCTCAGGCCTTACTGAACTTGAAGGATTGTCCCATTTTGGACCACCAACAGCTCCCCAAAGTACTGCATTAGACTCTTTAGCAATTTGTATCGTTTCATCTTTTATTGCTTCACCATATGCATCAATTGCGGCACCACCAACCAATTCCTCTGATATATTGAAGGAACAGTTATCAATTTTTTCAACTTGCTTTAATAATTCAAGGCCTTCATTAACAATTTCTGGCCCAATACCATCTCCAGCTAAAACTAATATGTTATATTGTTGCATTTCTCCTCATTTCATAAATGAAATAGAAACTCCATACTTGCATAGTAGTTTATGCGTTCCTGCATTTCTCCGCTATACTTATTCTGTGTTAATATATGGTTCAAAGCATCTTCTCCAAAATAAACCAATACGCCTGCTAGGTCATATGCAGGGTCAGATAACATATGCTCAGACCAATCAATCACTCCAGAGATTTCACCATTATTTTTTAAGATTATATTTCTATCGTTAATATCTCCATGAACCAATGATAAATCTGTAAGTTTAACTTTTGACATTAAGCCTATTTTTGCATCAAGTTCTATGAATTTTTTCTTTGTAATTTTTTCTTTATTTTGCACTAACATTTTTTTATAAATGTCATTTGAGATATTTGTAGGCTTTTTCTTTATTAATTGGTAGTTTGTTTTATGTAGTTTATACAAAAAGTTTGATATAGATTCATAAAATTTTTTTCTTTGTTTATGGCTGAATCTAAAATTTTTAAATTGTACTCCTTCTATATATTTATATTTTAATCCACATATTTTTTCTTGATCATCGGCGATCTTACTTATTTCTGATGGAATCGGTAGGCCAACATATTCTAATTGTTTGAGTAGTGAGTATTCTTTTTCTAATTTGGTATAATTTAATTGATTTTTTTTGTCTTCATGTAAAATCTTATAAGTAAAACCATCTTTCAAAAATGCAGTAGTATATTTTCCCGAATCGATTATTTGCATTATAATTTTTATCTATTTAAATAATTGTTTTTGTAGAAGGATAAAAATCTTTTCGATCGTCTTCAAATTTATTAATTAGTTCTTCTCTTTGCATTGTAATACCAATGTCATCTAGACCATTAATCAATCGATGTTTCAGAAAATCATCTATTGAAAATTTTAGTTCAGTACTTTGTTTAGCATTTATGATAACTTGTTTTTCCAAATTAATTTCTAAATTTAATCCGTCACTACTTTCTGCAATTGACATTAAAGCATCTACTTCATTTTGTTCTAATTGAATACAGAGTATTCCCACTTTACCGCAATTAGAATTGAAAATATCTGCAAAAGATGGAGCAATGACTGCCTTGATACCTAAATCTTCAAGTCCCCATACAGCATGTTCTCTAGATGATCCTGAACCAAAATTTCTTTGAGCCAGTAATATTTCAGCATTTTCAAATCTTTTGTCATTGAGAACAAAATTTGGGTCTTTGCGCCATTCATCAAAGGCAAAAGGCCCATAACCTGACCTTTCGACTCTTTTTAAATATTGCTTTGGCATGATTTGATCAGTGTCTACATCGGCTCGGTTCAAAGGTAAAACGATACTATTAATGTTCTTAATGGATTTCATTATATTTCCTAATGTCTGTGAAATGACCTGCTATGGCAGCTGCTGCAGCCATTTCAGGACTCACTAAATGTGTTCTTCCGCCCTGGCCCTGTCGACCTTCAAAATTTCTATTTGAAGTGGATGCACTTCTCTCTCCTGGCTTTAGAATATCTGGATTCATGCCTAAGCACATTGAACAACCAGCTTCTCTCCATTCAAATCCTGCATCTATAAATATTTGATCTAACCCTTCCTCTTCTGCTTGTTTTTTGACTAATCCTGAGCCAGGCACTACGATTGCATTAACATCTCTAGCTACCTTATTGCCATTCACAATTTTTGATGCTGCTCGAAGATCTTCAATTCTTGAATTTGTACATGAACCAATAAATATCTTATCCAAGTTAATGTCTTCGATGTTTGTACCAGCTTTAAGATCCATGTAATCCAATGCACGCTTTGCAGTATCTCTTGCTGCCGTATCTTCTATATCTTGAGGATTTGGCACCTTACCTGATATTGGAGAACTTTGTGCAGGATTCGTTCCCCAAGTAACAAAAGGCTCAATTTCTTCGGCAATTAATTCGACTCTAGTATCAAAATATGCGCCTTCATCTGAATATAAACTATTCCAATGATTTACAGCTTTTTCCCAATCATCTCCTTTGGGAGCCATCGGTCTACCTTTAATGTAATTGAATGTTATTTCATCAGGTGCAATTAGCCCTGCTCTAGCACCGGCTTCAATAGTCATGTTACATATTGTCATTCTGCCTTCCATGGACAAATTCTTTATTGCCTCTCCAGTAAATTCAATGATGTGTCCTATGCCTCCATCAACACCAATTTTATTTATAATTGCTAAGACAATATCTTTACCTGTTATACCTTTTTGCACGTTACCCTTAACATTGATTTCCATCATTTTTGGTAATGGCGCAGGTAAGGTTTGAGTAGCAAGAACGTGTTCCACTTCCGAAGTTCCGATTCCAAATGCTAGTGAGCCAAATGCACCATGAGTTGATGTATGACTGTCTCCACATACAATCGTCATGCCTGGTTGAGTTAATCCTTGTTCAGGGCTAATGACATGTACAATCCCTTGCCTTGTATCAAAAATATCTAGAAGAGGTATTTTAAAATCTTTTGCATTTTTTCTAAGCGCATCAATTTGTTTTATTGATAGAGGGTCTGGATTGGGCAATGATCTGTCAGTTGTAGGCACGTTATGATCAATTGTAGCAATTGATAAATCAGGCCTTCTAACCTTTCGATCATTAATTCTTAAGCTTTCAAATGCTTGAGGAGAAGTTACTTCATGTAGAAGGTGGAGATCAATGTACAATAGATCAGGTATTCCATTTTCTCGATGCACTATATGATTTTCCCAAATTTTTTCTGCGAGAGTTTTTCCATTTTTCATACAAGTATCTTTCTTTATTTTGCTCTTCTCATATTATATACGATTAATTTATTTATAGCATTCATATACGAACGTGCACTTGCAACTAAAATATCTGTATGTGCAGCATTACCAACAAAACTTTGTCCATTTGCAAGAATGCGTATTGAGACTTCTCCTTGAGCATCAATACCTTCTGTCACTGATTTGACTCTATATTCAGTCAATTGATTATCAACTTTTACTATTCTATCAATTGCTTTACAGATTGAATCTATAGGCCCATCTCCATTTGCAGCATCGTTATAAATATTGCCATCTTTATCTTTCACTTCTACTGATGCAGTAGGTTTTTGATTATCTCCCGTGGATACCTGTACACTTTGAAGAATCCAGCTCTCTTCATAGTCTAAATTTCCAAGCTCAGATAAAATTACTTCTAAATCTCTATCATCTACTTCATCTTTTCTATCTGCTACTTCTTTAAATGCATTAAAAATTTCATCAAAATCTTCATCATTTACTGTAACGCCTAAATCATCTAATCTAGCCTTTAATCCATGCCTGCCGGATACTTTAGTTAATACGATACTCTGATCGTCATTTAGTCCTATGTTTTTTGGATCAATAATTTCATATGTTTCACGCATTTTAAGCACGCCATCTTGATGAATACCTGAAGAATGTCTAAATGCATTTTTTCCAACAATAGCCTTATTCGATTGAACTAACATCCCGGATAACCTTTCAACTAGCTTGCTAGCTGGATAGAGTTCCGTGGTTTGAATGTCTGTGTGTAAATTAATTAAATCATTTCTTGTTTGAATTGCCATAATGACTTCTTCTAAGGATGCATTACCAGCACGCTCTCCAATACCATTAATAGTACCTTCTATTTGTCTTGCCCCACCCATAATTCCAGCAATAGAATTAGCTGTTGCCATGCCCAAGTCATTTTGACAATGAACAGAAATTCTTGCTTTATCAATATCTTTTACATTTTCCTTTAATGATTTAATAAAATTACCAAATTCCTCTGGTATCGCATAACCAACAGTATCTGGAATGTTTATTGTTGTTGCTCCTTCTTCAATTGCAGCTTGAACAAGTTGATAAACAAATTCTGGCTCTGATCTGGTAGCATCCATGGGGGAAAATTCTACATCTGAACAATATTTTGCAGCTTGTGCTACAGAAACACGAGCCATACTTAAAACATCTTCTTTGTTTTTTCTTAATTGTTGTGCTAAATGTATATCACTTGATGAAAGAAATACATGAATTCTTGGACTTTCTGCAGATTGCACAGCTTGCCAGACGGCATTAATATCATTTTCATTAGCACGTGCTAATCCACAAATGACTGGTCCTTTAATTTCTTTAGCTATTGCAGATACTGCTTCTAAGTCACCTTGAGATGATGCTGGAAATCCTGCTTCAATAATATCTACATTTAATCGTTTCAAAGCATGGGCAATTTGCAATTTATCTTCTTTGGTAAAACCAATTCCTGCAGATTGCTCTCCATCTCTAAGAGTTGTATCAAATATATATATTTTGTCAGATGACATTTTACGTCCTTAACTTAAAATCAAAATTATTTTTGATTTAACCATCCCATCATGGCTCGAATTTCTTTACCAACATTTGTGATAGGGTGTTTAAGATTTTTTTCTCTTAGAGCACGAAATCTAGGTTGACCAGCTTGATTTTCCACTATCCACTCACGAGCAAATTCGCCAGTTTGGATTTCATCTAATATTTTCTTCATTTCATCTTTCACTGATTCATCTACAACTCTTGGTCCTCTCGTATAATCTCCATATTCAGCAGTTTCAGATACAGAGTATCGCATATATTCCATGCCACCCTCATACATCAAGTCAACAATTAACTTTAATTCATGTAGAGTTTCAAAATATGCTGATTCAGGCTGGTATCCACTCTCAACAAGTGTTTCATATGCAGCTTTTACTAATGACGTTACTCCTCCACACAATATGGTCTGTTCACCAAAAAGATCTGTTTCTGTTTCTTCTTGGAAAGTAGTTTCTAAGATACCAGCTCGTGTTGCACCTATACCTTTACCATATGCTAATGCAGTTGCAAGTGCTGACTCAGATGCATCTTGATGAATTGCGACTAAAGCCGGGACTCCTTTTCCTTCTGTGTATACTCTTCTAACTAAATGCCCAGGTCCTTTAGGAGCAATCATTGAAACATCAACATTTTCTGGTGCATCAATTTGCGAGAAATGAATATTAAAACCATGAGCAAACATTATTGTATTGCCAGGGTCAAGATAAGGAGCTATATGATCATCAAAAACTTGTTTTTGTATTTGATCAGGCACTAATATCATTATAATATCTGAGTCCTTGGCTACCTCATCAACTGTACCCACTTTTAATCCATCTTTTTCAGCTATTGCTTTTGAAGGTGAATTTGGGTAAAGACCAACTGACACTTCTGCGCCCGAATCCCTTAAGTTTAGGGCATGTGCATGTCCTTGAGAGCCGTAGCCAATAATACCTATTTTTTTATTTTTGATAATAGATAAATCTGCTTCATCTTCATAATAAATTGTAGCCATAAAATCCTCCTAAATTTTAATCACTTACATAAGGAAAATTACCATTTGATAATCTTCCAAGTTGAGAATGAAAATTTGTTGAATAATCATCATCCTCATCTAAAACTTCATCAGTAGTGGTAGTATAACCTCTTCTCATTGCTATTCTTCCAGTACGAACCATTTCTAATATTCCAAATCTTGATAGATTTTCAATTAATGCATCTATAGTATCCCTATGAGCGACAATTTGAATAACAAGACTGGCAGTTGATAGATCAATTGGTTGTGCTCTAAAAACTTCCAAGATATCTAATATTTCTCTTCTATTTTTTGTACTTGCTTTTACTTTAATTAATGCAAGTTCACGCATAATTGCATTTTGATTTGTAAAATTTTCAACTTTAATTACATCAATAAGTTTAAATAGTTGTTTTTCAAGTTGATCAGCAATATTCTCGTTTCCTTCAATTACAATAGTCATTCGTGAAACACCAGGTTCATGTGTTGTTCCAACTGCTAAGGAGTCAATATTAAATCCTCTTCTTCTAAATAAAGAAGCTACTCGATTTAAAACTCCTGGTTTATCTTCAACTAAGGCAACAACTGTATGTTTCATCACTATAATTCCTTAGCTGACTCAACTGTCTCATTGAGTGCTGCACCTGCTGGTACCATTGGCCAAACATTTCCATCAACTTCAACCTTAAAATCAATTAAAACCGGACCATCAATTGCGTTAGCTTTTTGAATTGCATCAATAACTTGATCTTTTTTGGTAACTTCAATTCCTTGGATTCCGTAGGCTTCTGCAATTTTCAAAAAGTTTGGTTGACTCATATCTACATCAACTAGATTTTCTTGATAAAACAATTCTTGCCATTGCCTGACCATGCCAAGGAAGCCATTATTCATTATTGCAAATTTTATAGGCAATTTCTCATCAACAATTGTTGCAAGTTCTTGGAATGTCATTTGGAAGCCACCATCACCACATATTGACCAAACAGTTGCCTTAGGATTTGCTACCTGCGCACCCAATGCAGCGGGAACTTCAAACCCCATGGTGCCTAATCCTCCAGAAGTTATAAGTTGTCTAGGTTCAGAAATATTCATATGTTGTGCTGCCCACATTTGATGTTGCCCAACTCCTGTAACAACAATTAATTTATTTTTTTTATTTTCGATAGCTATCTGATTAACTGCATATTGTACAGATAATTGATTTGTTTTTGGAATCATCATTGATTCAGAATGTTCTTCTTTGAGATCATCAATCCACTTTATCCATTCTGCATGATTTGTTTCTTCAAGTTTGTTAGTAAGAGCAGGTAAAATGTCTGATAAATTACCTACAACTGGTACAGTAGCTTTTAGATTTTTATCATGTTCAGCTGGATCAATGTCAATATGAACAATTTTTGCATCCGGATTCATGTCTGCAAATCTTCCGAGCGCTCTATCATCCATTCTCATTCCTAAAGCAATAATTGTATCTGCATTAGAAGCAGCATGATTGGCATAATATGATCCATGCATGCCCATCCATCCATAATGGAGTGGATGTTCTGTAGGCATTGAGCCTATCCCTAGTAAAGTTGTAATCACAGGCAGATCAGCTTTTTCGGATAATTTTTTTAGTAGTTTATGCGTATTGGATATAATAATTCCGTGCCCTGCAAAAATAATTGGTTTTTCAGATAGATTAATTAATTTTGCAGCTTCATCGATTGATGCTTCGTTGAAACTTTCGTCCACTTTATATCCTCGTAGATTAATTTCTTGGGGCCAATTAAATTCTGCCTCTTCTAAAAAAACATCTTTAGGAATGTCAATGTGTACTGGACCAGGTCTCCCAGTTGTAGCAATGTGAATTGCTTCAGCAAATGTAGGAGCTAAATCAGATGCTTGAGTAACTAAGTAATTATGTTTTACTGTTGGCATAAATATTCCTGTAGCATCAGCTTCCTGGAATCCATCTTTGCCAATTAAATTCCTAGCAACATTTCCTGTGATAAATAATGTTGGAATTGAGTCCATCATCGCATTTTGTACAGCAGTTACTAAATTTGTTGCTCCTGGACCAGATGTAGCTAGAGCAACCCCAATTTTCCCGGATACTCTTGCATAAGCATCTGCGGCATGCCCCGCTGCTTGTTCATGTCTAACTAGAATATGTTTTATTTCTTTATGAAAAGGAAATCGATCGTATAACGGAAGCACAACGCCACCAGGATATCCAAAAAGTGTGTCTATCTTTGCTTTTTTCAAAGATTCTAATACTATATCTGCACCTATCATTTTCATTCCCTTCATTGATCAAAGCTTATAAACCTAACAGTGTAGGTTCATAGCGCTCCTGCATTGCAGAGCGCTTTTTACAATAAAACAGGCACTAGGAGAGCAACGTCATACAACGCTACATCAAACGAGAAAGATTTTTTGTTATCACTATTTTCATACATAACTACTAAAGTATCGTCTTCAAATCGCTAGCAATCAATACTTCAAGGCATTTTTTTATAAGAAATATAATTTGCTATTTCTGAGTAAAATGAACTATCGTCTTGATTAATCAATCCATTGTCGCTGATAAACCAATAAATATTTTCTGTGTCTCTAGCTAACCATCCGTTTTTCGATGTATAAGATATTTGGTTAATTTCATCTGGTGGTGCATAAAAAGTTCTAGCACCAATACCGTCATCGAGTATTATTGTGATAAATTCATCTGTTCCTATGTTTTGATAAACTATTCTGTAATCATAAATTTTGTATAACAAAATTTCTTTTTTTTCTCCAGCATAAGAATAATTGATATAAGTATTAAAGCTGTCCTTAGGTTCATATCTTGTTATGTCTTGAACTAAATTACCAGGATTAATTAATTTTGCCCATTGGGGCATTACTTCATCATAATCAATAATAATTCCAGTATTTTTTGATAAGACTTTTGAATTGGGATAATAGGTTTTCCAAAATGTCCAAGTAGCCTGCATAATTGGCAATCTTTTAAGCGCTTTTCTATCGCCATAAATACCTGTTTCTGTATCGATTAAAATCCCTTGATTATTTTTCATCAAACAACTGTTTTCCATAAACAAACTTGAAAAACTAAGATTCCCTATATTACTTTTGAATGCAGTTATAGAATTTGATACAGGGCAATAAATAATTGAATATATCTTATTATTTATTTTTTGATTTATTACCCCATGCCATTTGATTATTTTTATTGGAAAAGCAATTTCTTTATTGTCTATATTGATTCCTATAACAATATCATTATTTGACAAATAAGCTACTTCGCTCTTTGAAATTAATGTTGGATTGCTTAAAGCAGGTATAGAGTCAGATGTTGAGCCTATCCAGTTAACTTTACTGAATTCAATTTGTTGATTGAATTCGTTTTGAAAAATTAATGAATAATTTTTATCTAAGCGAGTAAAAATATCAGATTTGATTTTTAAATAGTTCTCAGGTAACTCTAACTCTATTTCTGAATTTGCCCATTTTTCCCAATTTATCGGCGAAAAAATATCTTGATTGGTTAATTTTTTTAATGATTGATTAATAACATTTTTTAAATCTGAGTTGATCCATAATAGATCGATCAATGGCTTAATAAAAACCTTGTTATTACTTTCACCCATAAAGATTATAGCTTTTCCGGCTTCTTCTTTATTTTCTTGACAGTCGTATTCTCTGTTGATGCAACCAGCAATTTCAATAATTTCCTGTATATCCTTACCTAACATATCTATTTTAAATTCATCTTCTTTACTCTTATTTATTTTTACGATTGGAGCATCGCTAAAATTGATTTCCTTTGATAAATTTGAGTCGATCCTTTTTTTATCGTCAGTTCTCTCCACACATGATGTGAATACTATTAACATGATTAAAGGAAGCATAAATAAAATAGATTTTTTATCTCTTAAATAATTATTCATATTGATATCTTAAGGACTAATAGAATAAATCATAATAATCATAATGCTAATATTCATTAAAATTGTTAAGAATTGTATTGTTTTGTAACCTTTATTGAAGAAATAAGTTATTAAAAATGATAAAAAAATGTTTACTATAAATGCAATAATTAGAATTAAGTATAGTTCAAAAATAATATCTTTGTGGATATATTCAGGCAGATTACTAAAATGCTTAAATGGAAAATTAGCAGATATTATTTCAGGCACTTTATTAAGTTTTTGATTAGCAATAATTAAAGTAGTAATTAGACTAAAGATAGAGAAGAGCATTACATTAAAGTAGTTTCTATTAAAAAGTTTATACAGTTTATTGACCCGATTGAGTTTAATTTCTTTAGTATTTTTTTCTGCACCTAAAATATTATATTTTGCAATTAATTGACGAATTTCACTATAAGATTTTACCGAAATAAGATATTTTTTGTTTATTGTATTAACTAATACAATTTGATTTTTTCTATTTTTAATAATAAATGACAAGGCCCAATCATTATTTATTTTTGTTTTCCCAAAAAAATTTTTAAAAAAATGTATACCACGATTCTTTTTTTCAAATTCTTCTAAATCAAACTGTTCTAGTTTTATGATATTTTTAATTGGAATCAAAAATTTTTGTATACCAAAGAAAATACTAAGTTCATTTTTATTTATTGAATAATGTAAATTTAAAAATGCTATTGAAATGTATATAAAATATATAGAAGTGATACAAATAATAAAAATAAGCATGATAAGTAAAATGGTTTGTAAATAACTTAATTCATTGACAATAAAAATGAAAAACAAAGTAGAAATTATCGGTAATATAAAGAAGAAAATACTGAAAAGATCTATGAAGTTTTTGTATGGTCTAATGGTATTCAAATGCTCACCTTAACAGAACATGTTAATGCTTATGAGTATATTTTTGATAAATCACTAGAATAAGAGTCATTTTCACCTTTTATGATTGAAAAATATTTTTCTTGCATAGTTTTTGTTATTGAGCCGGGTTGTCCATTTCCAATATTTATTTTATCAATACTAACAACTGGCGTGATATGCGCTGCAGTACCAGTCATTAGTACTTCATCAGCAATATATAGCTCAGATCTATCAATGGTTCTTCTTTCAACATTTAAATTGAGTTCTTTTTCTGCAATTTGTAATGCAGTTTCCAAAGTAATTCCCTCAAGAATATTATCTGAAACAGCTGGACTAATAATTGTCTGACCTTTAATAATCGCTATATTTTCCCCTGTTCCTTCAGAGACATGACCATCCATATTCAACATAATTGCTTCATCATATCCATTCAAGTATGCTTCTGTTTTGGCCATAGAGTTGTTAACATATAGGCCTGTGACTTTGGCTCTAACTGGAATCATGGAGTCGTCTATTCTTCTAAATGACGATGTACCGCAATTAATTCCTTTGCTTGGGTCTAGATAATCTCCGAAAGGGACAATATATACCAAAAATTCATCATCTAAATCATGCATTCTTAATCCAACAATTTCTGAGGACTTGTAAACAATTGGACGTATATATATATCTTCTTTATAATCATTTCTTTTAACTAAATCGATAATTACATCAATCATTTTTTCTTTGGAATATTTTGGTTCAAGACGCATGATTTTCGAACTATGCAATATCCTATTTATATGTTCCTCAAGTTTATAAATATAAAGTTGATTTTTCTTCTCATTCCAGTTTCCTCTTATTCCCTCAAAAACCCCTGTTCCATAATTAAAGGCATGAGTCACAATACTAATTTTTGCGTTTTCTAATTCCGTAAATTCTCCATTGAGGAATGCTGTTGGTTTTGGCATCTTAATTCTTTTCTCTAAAAAAAATAATCTTAAGTTGATTAAATTAAATTGACCCTATAATTTAATCATATCTGATTAATAAAATAAAACATAAATATTGAGATTTTTGTCTTAATAGAAATTTAAAGAGGTTGTCATGGCTAATCTTTCTGCAAGTTTTCAACTGGGAGAATTAAAAATTTCTCAGCTTTCTGATGGAGCAACATTTCGAGATCCTAAAATTTTATTTGATGGTGTTAATGAGAACGATTTCGTTGATGCACTTGGTTTAGCTAATTCTTCAGAATTGATTCCTTTTAATTTTAGCAGCTTTTTGGTTGAGTCCCAACAAGAAAAATGGCTCGTTGATGCAGCCTATGGCTTCAGAGAACCAGAAGAAAATACAGAATCTTGTGCTGAATTATTAATTAGGCTAGCAGAAAAAGGTGTTCAGCCATCAGATATAGATTTTGTAGTTCATTCTCATTTGCACTTCGATCATGTTGGTTGGAATCTAGATGAAAATAATAATATTACATTTCCTAATGCAACACATATTGTTGCAGAACAAGAATTTGATTGGTGGATTAACTACGAAGGTAATGATCACCCACTTAAAGGAAAAGTTCAAGAAAAATTTCAACCCTTAATAGATAACAATCAAATCAAAACATTTGTTGGAGATTACAAAGTTAATGAATTTCTAACAATGATTTATGCACCTGGTCATACTCCTGGACACACTATCCAATTAATTGAATCAAAAGATGAGTCATTAATTCTTGTGGGTGATGGTGCCCATCATCCTCAGCATTTAGTTCATCAGGACTGGCATCCAATTTTTGACTGGGACAGACCTCAAGCAAGAGCAGCGCGTAAAAAAATTGCAAATATTGCTATTGAAAAAGATAGTATAGTTAGCGGTGTCCATTGGCCAATATTAACACTTGGTAAATTATCAGAAAATAATGGAGTCTACAATCTGCAATTTATAGATAAATAATTTTTATGACTATTTTTGAGTTTATAAATTTTCTTGTATTAATTTCAATTCAATCTATAACAGAATTTTTACCTGTTTCTTCTTCAGGTCATTTAATAATTTACTCTTCTGCATTCTCCGAATCATTTGATTTATCTTTTAAGGACCTTTCCTTACATGTTTTGTTGCATATGGGATCAGCAACAGCGATTCTTGTTTATTTTTTTGATGAATGGAAAAAAATCATATTGAGCTTTTTTTCAAATCTTAGAACAAATAAATTGACGTTCAATGAGTGGGATGCTGACGGACAAATTTCTGTTAAGCTTATTATTGCAACATTTCCAGCAGTGCTTGTCGGTTTCTTTTTTTATGAAAACATAGCAAATAATTTAAGAAATAATTATGTAGTTGCTATCGCCTTACTTGTAGGCGCAATTATTTTATTTTTTGCAGAAAAATATAACGGTTTGAACAAAAAAAAATCTTTGAGCTCACTTTCCTCTAAAAATTATTTTTTATTAGGCCTTATGCAATCTTGCGCGTTTATTCCTGGCTTATCGCGTTCAGGGATTGTAATCAGCAGCGCTTTGTTACTTAAAATTGATAAGAAAGATTCTGTAAAGTTAGCTTTTTTAATGTCCTGCCCAGTTATTATTGGTGCGACTGTTCATGAACTAATATTTAATTTCAATGAATTAATTTTTGATAATATGATATTAGCAATTGTTGGTTATCTTTATGCATTGTTCAGTTCTTTATTGGTGATAAAATTTTTGTTTCATTTCATAAACAAATATAGTTTTTCATATTTTGTTGGCTATAGAATTGCTTTGAGTATGTTACTTTTATTTGTAGAGTTTTTTGGATAGCGATATGTATGATTTTCAGAATTCTACTGATCTAATTCACAAAAAATGTTTAATTATTGGTCAGCCTAATGACTTAATGAGATCAATAACTTTATTATTGGTGAATCTAAATTGTGATGTTGTATTAGGAATTGATAAATCAATCCAAGAAGATATTTTTAAAGGGAATTCTATTATCAATGAATTGTGGTCAATGGGTCATAAAATTGAAATACTAGAAATTGAATTTGACAAAATAGTTGATTTTTCCATTAATGATCCTGAACTTAATCGCTACGTTAATGACCTTAATATTCTAATTCAAGTATAGTTCTACAAATTTATTGCATCATTTTTTTTAACTATTGAAATAATTCCTGCATTTACAATTAAAATCATTGCAATGTTTTCAAAATTTCCAGGATTAATACTTTTTAATGAAGAAATTACAACATCTTCATGCTTGTTTTTTGAATTTAATAAAAGCAGTATTTTGTCATTAGTATCATTTGATTCCTTATTATTGACATCATCAAGAATAACTCGCAGTTTTTTTCTAATTTCTGGACCATTATTTAAATTAGTATTTTCTGAAGGAGTTGGAATGATAATTTTTTGTTTTGCTGTTTCAGCTGAAACATTATTCACAGGCCAGTATTCATCAATTGTTACAAAAGAAGCTTCACCAACGTTTAATAATTTGGATGCTTCTTGAATTCTATCTATAATAATTTTTTCTTCTGCAAGCTCAGAAGGTAATCTACCATAATTAGCTCCATCTAATTGAAAAACCCCCTGGACCCCAGAAGAAATTTTAGTCCAAATTTTACTTAATGCACCATTAATTGCAATATAAGAACCATTGTCTTCAGTTTTTGATAAAGTGACTTCAATTGGCATTCTAATCTCTCTATATTCTCCATATTTTAATCCTTTTATTCCCTTACCAATTTTTTCAATAATGATATTTTTTTGCTCATGAATAAATTTCCTATTCTTTTCAGGCATCCACACGATATTTGAATTTTCATATTGGTTTATTGTTTGATTTAGATCATTTTCAATCTCAATAATATGTTCATCACGAAAATCCCATAGAGGATGCACAGATAGTAAATATTTTTTTTCTCTTTGAGCAATAATAAAGTCTGATGCAGATTTATTTTCTTTGATTTTAAAAGTTTTAAAAAATTTTGCACTTAACCAATCTGTTGTTAAATGTGCAAAAATTTCATTATTGTTTGGTTGATTTTCATTCATGCTTGATTAGATGCAAGTTCAGCATCTTCACTTGGTTCTTCAATTGGTTTTCTTTCATTATTTCTGTCTAATGCTGGCACCAATCCATTTGCTAGAAATTCCCAGCCAATAATGGCATTAATTAGCATAAAATCAATTATTCCTAACCAAATGAAAAGTAATTTGAATGATGAATCGCCGTTATCAGTCCATTGTAATAATTTGATAGCTAAAACACATAGTATTAAGATCATGATTAGTGATATGAGTCTGATTTTATTTTTGATAAATCTGCTAAATGCTCCTATGATTCCTCCACCAATTGCTATATTTACAGCCAAAAAACCTAAGAGTGGAGTATGTCTGTGGTCCCATAAATCGTATGCAGAAAGAATTATGAGAAAGATTCCAGGACCAGCTAATGCTGCTAGTATAATTCCAAGATAATCATTTTTTGTGAATTTCATAATATATCCAATTGTATGATATGAACAAATTTTCCAAAATACTAAAGTTCATTATATATTAGATCTTGACTGTCCGCCATCAACATTTATAGCAGAACCTACAATCCAAGATGCTTTTGGTGAACATACAAAAGTTACAACATTTGCAATTTCATCAACTGTTCCAAATCTTCCGGCTGGTAAATTTTGATTAATGAAATTTTTCATTTCTTCAGGCTCATTTTTTACTCTTTGATCCCATATTCCTCCAGTAAATCTGATAGAACCAGGAGAAATTGTGTTAACACGAATCCCTTTTTTTATTAGTATGCTTGAATAAGATTTTGAAAAAGATATCATCGCTGCCTTAGAAGCATTGTATTGAGCACTACCACCTGATTCTCTACCGAAGATTGATGAAATATTTACAATACTTCCTCCTATTTTAGATTGTTCAAGATGAGGTATTGCTAATTCAGATAAAATTACATGTGCAGTAACATTAATATCAAATGATTGCCTCCACTTTTCCTTTGTCACTCCTTCTTTAATTGATTCTCCAGCATTATTAACTAGAACATCTAATGATTGAAATTTTTTTATGTGTGAAGTAAGAATTTTTTTACAGTCTGTTTCATCTAATATATCGCCTTCTAATAAATTAATTTGACTTGAAAAATCACTGAATTTTCTTTTAGCTTCATTAATATTTTTTTTATTTCGACTAAATGTTGTGACATTCATACCTTCCTGTAAAAAATTTTTAACTATTGCTAATCCAATTCCTTTTGTGCCTCCCGATACAATTGCTGATGCTTGATTAAGAAGTAGATCCATTTTTCCTCTTAACTAAATTATATAATGATACATAATTTAACTAATTTTTTTATAAACAATATTTCAATAGAATGTATCATTAAAATGAAAAACTATAAAGCATTAGGTTTAAATGATGTCCAAATTAAATTACATAAATGTCAATTACAAAAAGAACTATGCAATCGTTAATTTAAAGATAGAAAATGATTGTTGGACTGAAGAATTATTATTTGAAATCAAAAATATATGTCAAATCATCCAAGATAACAAGAAATGTTTAGCAGTCTTATTTATGTCAGATTCAAACAATAGTGGCTCAGGTTGGAGTCAAAGTTTATCTTCAATGTCTGATGCTGTAACTATTATTAATGAAACGATAATTGCAGTTGAGGAATTAACTATTCCAAGTTTCTTTTTAATTCAGGGAAAAGCAAATTTGCCTGCTATGGAAATGGCCTTAGCTTGTGACATTAGATTTTCTTTAGAGGATATAAAAATATCTTTAATCGACCAAGAAAGCAATTTACAACCTTCTGATTTTATAATTGAGAAACTTGCAAAATTTTCACATAGGTCATTTGCACTTGATTTATTGCTTTTTCAAAAATCACTCAATGCTATCGATGCAAAGAAATCTGGTTTGATTTCAGAAATATATAATTCAAAAAACGTTTTATCTGAATTAGAAGCTGTTCTGGAGAAAATTACAAACTATGGATCAGTTGCATTGCGAGTTATAAAAGAATCAATGCTCTTAGGTGGCAAGATTGATCTTAGTGCGGGATTTAATATTGAACATGAAAGGACTTTGCAATTACAAGAAACTCAAGATTTTCAAGAAGGTGTTAATGCTTTTTTGGAGAAACGTTCACCAAAATTCCAAGGAAAGTAATTTATAGTGCCTATTAATCAGGATCAACCAATTGAATTAGTGAAAAAAGAGCGATCTTTACTGATTAATTTTAAAAGAGCAAATAAATTAAATGCTATTGATTTGCAAATGCGAGACGTTATTTGGGAAGGATTACAATTAATTGAAAACGATGCACAAATAAATGCACTTATTTTTACCTCTGAGATCAAAGGTTGTTTTTCTGCTGGAGCAGATATCAATGACTTTGGAACTGCTCCTTCTATTAAAGACAGTAAAAATGCTAGATTAGAAAGAGATATATGGGGTGTATTAAATAATTTATGTGTTCCTATATTTACATTTGTTGACGGCATTGCATATGGTGCTGGCTTTGAAATTGTATTAGCCTCAGACTATATATATGCAACTAGCCAAAGCAGATTTGCTTTACCTGAAATAAAGTTGGGGTACATGCCTGCAGCAGGAGGTAGTCAACTCATTATTAGAAGATTGCCATTAAGTGATGCAAAAAACTTAATTTATACTGGTGAATCTACCTCTACGAATCGCATGCATGAATTAGGTCTAATAAGTAAAATTATTGAAAAAAAAGATTTCAGTGCAGAAATAGATATTCTTTGTAATCAGTTGTTGAATTACAATACAGGAGAACTTAGAAAATTAAAGTCAAAATTCGTTAAGTTTAAAAACTCAAGTTAAGCTTTTTACTATGAAGTTAAATAAATTGAAAATTATTAAATCACCGCTTACTTATATATTGTTAATTTCAGCTATTGGACTATACGCAGTTATCCATGGTTATACGAATCCACCAAAAATTTCAATTGAACAATTTGATGCAGGTAATATTGAAAATTTTTCCATTGGTGACGTTATATACTATGAAAATAAAGAATTTTATTTAGTGGGAATGAATAATGGTAAATTGAGAGCGTTAAAACAATCAATAAAAGGATCTTGTTCATTAAATTTCTTTGCTAAAAGAAATAATAATGATAACAAAATGAAACCGCTGTCTATACAAAATGTTTTTTTTGATAATTGCAGTAATTTATGGCATGTAAATGGTGATAGTTTTTTTCAAAATCAAGTACCATTAAAAACATTATTTGTTAAAATAGATAATTCTAATGAGGACGAAAGAGTAATTATAGAATTAACAAAATAATTTTTTGTTAGAGAGGGGGTAGGTTAAAATGAATACTGCAGAATTTCTTTCTATTAGTTCAGCGATTGTACCTGATCGCATAGCTATTACGACTACAGATGAAAAAATTAATTATGCGGATTTGCAGTCACGTGTAAATAAAGTTGCTAATTCATTAAGTACATTGGGAGTTAAAAAGGGTAAAAATGTAGGAATTATGGCAGTAAACTGTGCAGAAATGGTTGTGCTTTATTATGCCACTGCATCATTGGGTGCAACCTTTGTTCCCTTAAATTACCGTTCAAAACCTGAAGAACTTGAATATATGATTAATGCAGCAGACATCTCCGTATTGTTTGTTTCTGAAAGATACTTTGAAATTTATGAGCAGATTAGTAATAACCTGACAACTATTGAACATGTTGTTTCCATAGGATTTGCTTCAGAAAAGCATCAATCATACAACAGTCTGATTGATGAAGGAGAAGATATACCTGTATTTACTGATATTGATGATGATGATGCTACATTAATTATCTATACTTCTGGAACAACAAGTTTACCAAAAGGCGTAGTGCTTTCTTATAAAGCTTTAACGGCACTTGTAGTAAATACGCAATCTCCCGCTGATCCTATTTCTGATCAAGAAGTGATCCTAGTTAGTGTAGGCTTTTATCACATTGCAGGTGCTACAACATTAATGAGTGCAATTTTTTCTGGTAGACAGTTAGTTTTATTAGATGGGTTTAGTCCAAAAGATTGGATAGATGCTGTTGAATCTAATAAAGTTACTCATGCCTTTGTTGTGCCAACTATGCTAAAAAGGATTATGGAAGTTGATGATTTTGAAGATAGAGATTTCACTAGTCTAAAATTAATTACTTATGGCGCTGCGCCAATGCCATATGATGTTGTGAAAGAAGCAGTCAAATTATTTGCTTCTGATAAAGCTGATGTTGGTTTAATGAATGCATATGGTCAAACTGAAGCAACAGGTTCCATGACTTTCTTAGGTCCTGATGATCATCGTATGGATGGTTCTGATGAAGAAAATGTAAAAAAACTTGAAAGACTCAGGAGTGTTGGTAAGCCAATGCCTGATATTGAAATTGGTATATTAAATCCAAATGGTGATGTTCAACCGATCAATGAAGAAGGTGAAATCTGCATAAGAGGCGAAAGAATTATGAAGGGTTATAAAGATAGAGATGATGACACTGGTTCAGCTATTCAAGGTGGATGGTTGCATACTGGTGATGTAGGTAAACTTGACGAAGATAATTATTTGTTTATTACTGGAAGAATCAAAGATATGATCATAAGAGGTGGAGAAAATATTGCACCTGCTGAAATTGAGCAGGTACTAGAAGAGCATGAAAATATTGCTGAAGCTGCAGTTATTGGTGTTGAAGACAATGATTGGGGTGAAATAATAAAAGCCGTTGTAATCAATTCATCTGATGATATTCCGAGTTATGATGAGCTTACTGCTTTTGTCAAAACGAAGCTTGCTTCGTATAAAGCCCCAGCATCATATGAATGGGTTGATGATCTACCTCGAAATCACATGGGTAAAGTTCTCAAAAATGAACTGCGTGCGTTATATAATAAGAAATAATTGACTATTATTTTGAATAGCTTTGCTTATCTGATTCTATGAATTATTATAGGTAATGTAGTGAAGTTATAAATTTTTTTAGTTATTGGAAGAATTTAGTGCTTATTTCAGAAAAAAACCATAGCATGAATCGCAATAAAGAAATTCTTTATTCTATTTTTCATTTTTTCAATAAGTACTTTTTTTCCTTTATTTTTTCGACTACATTTATTCTTGTTATATTGAGTGGCCTTTTTTTAGGTATTGGCATAGAACAATCAACAGCATCTCGCCAAATATTTTTTAATGTTAGTCCTTGGCCAATTTATTTACTCTTAAGTATTTTAACAGGCTTATTAGTTTTTGGTGTCATTAGGCATGGTTCTCTATGGGCAATTGGTAAACCATTTAATGATTGGCGCATAAATATTCCTTGGCGAGTACAAAATACTGTTCGACTTGGTGTGATGCAAGATAAAGTGAGAAGAGATAAATATGCAAGCGTAATGCATTGGTGCATTTCCTCTTCAATCATTGTATTGACTTTTGTAACTGCCCAAGTAGCTATAGAGGACGATACACCTCTCAGTTTTTTAAATGGTAATTATTATTTATTCTTTTCATTTTACGGCGACTTGTTTGGTCTTATAGGTCTTATAGGTGTTTCAATGGCATTATATCGTCGATACTATGATGATTTTCATAGAATCAGATGGGATGAAAGGATCGAAGACCATTTAATTCTATGGGGCTTATTTGTAATTTTAATTTCAGGATTTTTTGTAGAATCATATAGGATTTCTATCACAGAATTAGAAAATTTCCCCGATTGGGCTAAATGGTCTTTTGTCTCATATGTCCTAGCTCAGTTTAATAGTATATTTGGTTTTTCAGAAGCATTGTTATTAGATATGCATACTATTTCCTGGTGGGTTCATGTAATTGTAGTTTTCCTTTGGTTAGCTTTGATCGTTTTTACAAAACTCGATCATTTTCTTTTTGCTCCTATTAATGCATTTTTACTTAGAACTGATTCACCTGGTAGACTATCAAGAATAGACAATATTGAGGAACAGGAAGTTTTTGGTGTAGGACAAATTCAGGATTTTAATTGGAAACAACTATTTGAACTGGATGCTTGTGTTAGATGTGGTCGCTGTACAGAAGTTTGTCCGGCTAATATAGCTGGTCAACCACTTTCACCTATGCACTTAATCCAAGATTTAAAATCACATTTTAATGAAGTTGCACCTCTAGTCCAAGAAGCTGGGAATAATGGGGAAGACATTAGAGCTGTTGCAAGTAAAGCTATGGTCGGTGAAGTAATTAAAGAAGAAACATTGTGGGCATGCAGGACATGTGGTGCATGTGTTCAAGAATGCCCTGTTATGATAGAACATGTTCCATCGATTGTAGATATGCGAAGATTTCTTGTTATGGACGAGGCTAAAATTCCTCAAACTGCTCAAGCAGCACTAGAAAATTTAGAAATGAGAGGTCATCCTTGGAAAGGCACAGCCTTAGAACGAACTACATGGATGGAAGGCTTGGATGATGTTCCTATATTTGATGGCTCGCAAGAGTACTTATATTGGGTTGGCTGCTCTGGTTCTCTCGTAGAAAGAAATCTTCCTATAACTAAGAAAGTGTTTAGTTTGATTAAAGCTGCAGGTTCATCGTTTGGCGTATTAGGGCAAGAAGAAACTTGCAATGGAGATCCTGCTAGAAGGCTTGGAAATGAATATTTGTACCAGATTCTTGCTGAACAATTAATTGATACATTTAAACAGAAAAATGTTCAAAAAGTAATAACTAATTGCCCTCACTGTTTTAATACTTTCAAGAATGAATATCCTCAATTTGACGGTAAATTCGAGGTTTTGCATCATACTCAATTTCTAGAACAAGCTATAAATGATGGGAAATTAGAACCCAAGAAACCTATTGATCTTGACATCACTTATCATGACTCTTGTTATTTAGGAAGAATTAACAATGAATATGATGCTCCAAGAAATATCCTCAAGTCTATTCCTGGCCTAAACATTATAGAGATGGATAGATCAATGTCTAAAGGATTATGTTGTGGTGCAGGTGGAGGCAATATGTGGCAAGAAGAAGTTGGTGCTAGGCGAGTTAATCATGTTAGAAGCGAAGAAGCGATTGATACTGGTGCTGATGAATTAATTTCTAATTGCCCTTTCTGCATTCAAATGTTTGAAGATGGTATTCCATCTGTAGAGCCAAATGAGGAAAACAGGATCAAACCTTTTGATATTGCAGAAGTTTTGTATCATTCTATTGACTCACCTCAAGAAGACAATTAATATCTTGTTGGTTATATAATTTCAATCATTTTATTTTAGGGGGTTAAAATGCATTTTGTTGTATGTGCTAAACAAATTCCAGATCCAGATACGCCACCATCAGCGTTTAAAATAGACGAAACAAAAAATGAAGTAATTCCTGCTCCAGGAATTTCTCCTGTTTTGAGTCAGTTTGATGGCATTGCTGCTGAAGCTGCATTAAGAATAAAAGAAAAACTTGGTGATGTAAAAATTACTGTCATTTCTTTAGGTAAGGAAAGTGCGCAAGCTGCTATCAAACAGGTGCTTGCAATGGGCGCAGATGAAGGATTATTACTTGAAGATGATGCTTTTGAAAATGGCGATCATTATACAACTGCTTTAGTTTTGTCTGAAGCAATAAAAAAACTTGGTGATGTAGACGCTGTTTTTTGTGGTAGGCAAGCTGCAGATTGGGATATGGGTCAAGTTGGTTTAGGTATTGCACAGTTACTAGAAATTCCTTGTGCGATTATGGGCAAAGATGTTGATGTTGCAGATGGTAAAATGACGGTTCAAAGAGTTTTATTGGATGGCTTTGAAACTGTTGAAATGCCTTTACCTTCCGTAGTCACTGTATCCAATGAACTTGGTGAACCTAGGTATCCTAAACTTCAACAGATCATGCAAGCAGCAAAAAAGACTGTAAATAAGTGGTCCTTAGCTGATTTTGAAAATCTTGATGCATCACAAGTTGGCGAACAAGGTAGAAAATTAAAATTGGAAAAACTTTTTATTCCTACTAGTGATAGTGAAGTTGAAATTATTGAGGGTGAATCTGCTCAAGAGCAAGCAGCAGCTTTAGTCTCAAGATTAAAAGATGCAAAAATTCTGTAGTATTATTGAAAGGAAATAACGATGACTAAAAATATTTTGGTAGTAGGGGAGTTCAATCAAGATGGATTATCTGACACAACTGCAGAATTGTTGACTGGAGCTTCAAGTTTGAGTTCAGGAGGTTCCGTTAGTGTAGTATTACTAGGTGCTGGTTCTCAGGATAAAGCACAATCTGCTTTTTCTTATGGCGCAACAAAAGTATATACGATTGATAATGAATCTTTTTCAGAATTTTTACCTGACAAGTGGTTAATTGCAGTTAATGATATATTTGATAAGGAGCAATCTGACTTAGTGCTTTTAGAACAATCTACTGTTGGTAGAGATTTAGCTCCGCGTTTAGCATTTAAACTTAATAGTGCTGTTGCTATGGATTGCGTATCTATCGAATCAGACGATGCTGGATTTAAAGCTACTCGTCCATGCTTTGGTGGTAATGCTAGAGCAACATATTCCTATAGTGCAAATCCTGCAATTGCGACTGTTCGAGCAAAATCTTTTGAAGCACAAAATAAAGGTGCTGAAGACGGTGAAGTAATACAAATTGATCTTGCCGCTGATTCTAAGGTTTCTGTTATTAATCGGGAAGAAATAGCTACTGAAGGTTTGAAATTAACAGATGCACCCATTGTTTTATGTGGTGGAAGAGGGCTAGGCGGGCCTGAAGGCTTTGATATGATTCAAGAATTAGCTAACACAATTGGCACAGACAAGGCAGCAATTGGTTCTTCAAGAGCTGCTTGTGACTTAGGCTGGTACCCTGTTGCTAATCAAGTTGGACTGACAGGCAAAGTTGTAAACCCTGATTTATACGTGGGAATTGCTGTTTCTGGTGCTAGTCAACATATGGCAGGTTGTAGTGGGTCCAAGTCAATTATTGCAATAAATAAAGACCCTGAAGCAAATATGTTTAAATCTGCTAGATGGGGTATTGTTGGGGATTACAAAGAAGTTGTTCCTGCGCTCATTGAAGCAATAAAATCAAGTTAATTTTTGTTTAGACGAAATTAATTTTCAGCGCATTGCATTGATTTGTCCTTGTGAGGTTTATATGTATATTGTTGGTTTGACAGGCGGAATTGCTTCTGGTAAATCTTTTGCTGCTAAGTATTTAGTTGAAAAAGGAGCACAGACGCTTAACTGTGATGCTCTAGGTCATGAAAGTTACACAAAAGGTTCTGCTTCTTATGCAAAAATTGTTTCTACATTTGGAGTTGATGTTCTAGATGAAAATGATGAAATTAATAGAAGAGTTTTAGGTCCTATTGTTTTTTCTAATCCAAATGAAATGGATAAATTGACTGCGATAACTTGGCCAGCTATAAGAGATTTAATTAACATTAAAATTCAAACATTAGAAGAAGATCCATTAAACAAATTGTTAATTTTGGAAGCAGCTGTTTTGATTGAAGCTCAATGGTTTGATCTTGTTGATGAAATCTTAGTGATTCATACACCTATTAGTTCAGCTATAGATAGGATTAAATCACGTGATAATCTTGATGTAGCACAAGCTCAAGAACGAATTGATGCACAATTATCCAATGAGGAAAGAATGAATTTTGCAAATTACACTATTGAAAATTCTAATAAAATATCAGATTTTAAATTAGCTTTAGATACTTATTGGAATAAGCTACAAGAAAAATTAGTATAAGAGAATAGGCGTATAATTGAGTAAAAATAATGCTGGATATTCTATTTCGGTTGAGGAATTTAAATTAGTTGATAAACCTTTTTATATTCCGATTAATAATGAAGTTAAAATTTTCGAAGAAGCTTACAATAGCAAAATCCCAGTGATTTTGAAAGGACCGACTGGTTCTGGTAAAACAAGATTTGTTGAATATATGGCTTGGAGATTGAAAAAAAAATCATCCACTTCACCCTTGATAACTGTTGCTTGCCATGAAGATTTGACCGCATCTGATTTAGTTGGCAGGTATTTGATTGAAGATCAAACAACTAAATGGATAGATGGTCCAATTACACGTGCAGCTCGAATAGGAGCAATTTGTTACCTTGATGAAGTTGTTGAGGCTCGTAAGGACACTACCGTACTTATTCACCCGCTAACTGATTATAGAAGATTGTTACCTATTGAAAAAAAAGGTGAGCTCATAGAAGCTCCAGACGGTTTCATGTTGGTGCTTTCTTATAATCCTGGCTATCAATCAATTACTAAAGATTTAAAACAATCAACAAGACAGAGATTTGTATCTATTGAGTTTGATTATCCACCTGAAGAAATAGAAACAAAAATTATCGCAAAAGAATCTGGCTGTTCACCAAAAATAGCTGCAAGCCTAGCACTACTTGCTATTAAAGTACGGAATTTAAGAGAATATGGTTTATCAGAAGGCGTGTCAACAAGACTCCTTATTTATGCTGGATCATTGATTAAAAAAGGTGTTAAGCCTATTGAAGCTTGTATCTCAACAATTGTGTGGAGCTTAACTGATGAACGAGAATTACAGGATTCTATTGAGGAACTTGTAAGAACAATCTTCACCGAATAATGAATTATTATTTTATTTAGGAAATGATGGCCGCCTTTTCAAAAAAAAACAATATAGAGAATCAGTACTCACCTACATCTGAAATTGCTAAAGTTGCATTTCAAGATTTTTTAGATCAGTATAGTCGTCAATTATCAGATAATGAAATTTCCAAATATAATGATATTTGCAAGGAAATAACTGGCGCATCTTTAAGAGCTTGGGAAGCTTCAGATAGCTATGTCAAAGAATCCATTAAACTCATTGAATCATTTGATTTTCAAACATTAATTCATGTTGGGAAGACTGCAAAAAAACTATGTGCATTTTCTCCAATGATAGCATCTAATTATATTAATAATGCTTCCTTAATTTTACAGTCTATTGCCTTAAGTGACTTAGATCGATATATAAGAATACTAACAAAAACTGCAGGATCTAGTTGGAAGGATATCGCCTTAACTAATGCGTTTATTTCAGTTACTTTTGATTTGTTAAAATCAATCCCGCTGAGACATATGAGTCATATAAGTATTATTGCTAAGAATTTATCAGAAAAATCTCATGATTTATCAATAACTTTCTTAGAAAATTTTAATAATTCTCTCAGTCAAATTCCTCAAGCATCGCGAATTAAATTTATTCGATTAATTAATGAATTATCTATCGTTTCATGGCCTGATGTTGCTAGAAGTCTTGAAACATTACCAATTGCATTAATTGGGACGTCAAATACTACTACTAAATCTTTTTTAATTGTTGGACATCAAATTTTACAAAATGATGGTCGTAAAGCATTTGAAGAATATAGTCATGCTATTTCAGATTTAAATAATGTTAATTCTTTAGAACAGAATTGGATCGCTAAATTTGTACTCAAGATTAATAAATTAGATTCATACTCTTCAGTAATATTTTTGCAGCAAATATTTGAATTATTGAAAATTTATTCAAAAAAAGATCTAACAAAATGGCTTAATGAAGGCCTTCAATATATGGAAAATAACCCAAACAATTTTGATGCAAAAGCTTACTTTAATCTAGAATCAAATTTTTCAATTCAGTCTTTATATCGTCATGCAAATTTAGAACTGCTAGGCAATAAAAAGGATTTACTAGAGAAATACTGCAAAGGTTTATCAGGAGTTAATATAACAATTTTAGATGTGCAAGAACTTATTGAGAGGCAGATAGGATGGCAAGTACCTTATATGGCTGCAACAGATGGTGAACATGTTTACTTACCTAATAAGATGAATATATTTAATACAAAGCATAATAATTTTTTAGCTTATAAAGTCTATGCTACTCATCAAGTATCAAGACTTGAATTTGGCTCATACAATTATAAATTTAAAAATGACGAATTATTAGAAAAAAATTCAGATGTTAATTCAAAAAATATTTCTGAACCTTCTACTATCACTGAAATTCAAAAATTATTTGCACTATTTTCTGACAAAAAACTAATTAGTTATCTTTTTAATGTTGTTGAAGATTACAGAATTGACTATTTAGTAAATATAAAATATCCCGGAATTAGTAGCGCGTACAATATGATAAAAAAACATGAATTATCCAAGCGCGTTTCTCCGCTTAGTCTTCCATTTAGAGAAATGCTTTTAGAGGCTATTATCCACTACACTTTAGGTAGCATGCCTCATAATGAAGAAGCTTCATATGGAAAAGAATATATAGAGGCTATTGATTTGCTAAATAGTATAAAAAAAATTGACATGCCAGATGTGAATTCTTCTGTAGAAATTTCAGTTCAAATATATACTTTATTAAAAAATACACCTAATATTCATTCAATTCATGAAATAGATACTACAGATAAACATGTTACTAGTTCTGATTCAATCAGCTTGTTTTCTGACAATGATGACTTATCAAAAACTAACCTAGATCATGGACAAGAATTAGAGCTTCCTAAGCTTCCTGATCACTTAGGTGAATTTAAGCCAGATCTTGTTGAACTAATTACTTATGCAAAAAATCAGATAGATGGAATTGATTCAAATATCCCAGGATTTGATCAGGCGCAATTAGAAGAATTTTTAAAGCAAACAACTGAGTTAAATGTTTCTGAATTATCAGAGGGTGAATTTAGTGAATTTTCTAACTTATTTACAAATAATTTGATGGATTTATCAAATATTAGCTTAGATAAACAAAAAAAAGCTGATGTTGATCAAAATTCTCAGAAGCTCCATGATGGTGCTATTACGTCTTCAAAATATACTAATGAGAAATCCAGAGAATTTTTTTATGATGAATGGAATTTTCGCTCTCGTGATTATAAGCCAGCATGGTGTCGAGTTCTAGAAAAGGAACTAGATATTGGTGAAGTAGATTACTATGATCAAATTATTTCTGAACATTCTAAATTAATTAAAGAAACTAAAAGAAAATTTGAATATTTAAAACCAGAATCTATGCATAAAGAAAAAAGACTTGAAGATGGAGATGAAATTGATTTAGATCGCCTTGTTGATTTTTATGCTGAAAAATTAGCGGGATATAGTCCGCTTCCTGATTTTTATTCAAAAAGAAATAAAATTGAACGTGATGTTGCTGTAGCGCTACTTTTAGATATGTCTGCTTCAACAGATGAAATAATAGAAAAAGATGCTAGTAATTCTTATCAATATAATCAATATTCTGGAGCACCTGGTACATATTTTCGATGGCTAGCATCCAGAAACTCAGAAAAAAGTTTTAATTCAAATAAAAGAATTATAGATATTGAAAAAGAATCCGCAATAGTTTTATCTGAGGCATTGGATTCAATAGGAGATAATTATGGTTTGTATGGTTTTTCAGGGTATGGCAGAGATAATGTAGAATATTTTGTAATAAAAGATCTTGATGAAAAGCTTGATAAAAATGTTCATAGGAGAATTGCTAATATTCAACCTGTAAGATCTACTAGAATGGGTCCAGCGATTAGGCATACAATTCAAAAATTAGAACTGTCATCTAGTAAAGTAAAAATTATGATTATGCTTTCTGATGGCAGGCCTCAAGATCATGAATATGGTAAAGATAGAACGGAAAAAGTTTATGCTATTCATGATACTAGACAAGCATTACTTGAGGCTAAACATAGGGGAATTACTCCTTTTTTACTAACTGTTGATAAAGACGGACATGATTATCTTCAGGAGATGTGTGATGATATTGGATATGAAATTGTGTCAGATATTGATTCATTACCTGAAAGATTGACTAATTTATATAAAAAAATATCAGTTAAATGAATTAAATTTTAGGACGTTAGCTTATTCATTTTTTCCATTATACATATAACTTTAATCATGGCTTTGACTTGATCATTTATATGAAAATTCGAGAAATGTTTATATATTTTATTGCTTAGTTCAAAAGCATTTAACACATTTTTATTTGATAATTCTAATATCTTTTGTTCAAAATTGTTAAAATGTTCGAGATAGTAATCTAAAATTTTTTGATGTTCAATTATCTCTGGACCATGAGCTGGATATACTTTTTTAATATTAATCTCCTTTAGTTGATGAATTGTATTAATAAAATGCAGTGTTCCTGTCCATTGTTTTTCTGAACTGATAGATTCATAATGCAGTCCCGTTGATGGTATTTTATTTTTTAGTATTGTATCACCAGAATATATTTCTTGAGTTTGTGGATTATATACTGCAATACTTCCTGGGGTATGTCCTGGGCATGCAATAATTTCTAATTCTTGATTGTTCTTTAGTGGAAATGTATGTTTTCCAACAACAGGCTTGATATTTGCCCAAGGAATCGAGCTAAGATGGGGTCGTTTTTTCATATTTTCTAGCCATTGCTCTATTATTATATTTGGCATTCCATTTTTTTTTAAAACAGAAGCAGTTTTTCTTATTTTTATAGATTCAAATTGATTACCGCTAGTATATGCACTCATGTCAGGTGCACCAACGTAAAACTCTATTCCTTCTTTGCTGAATTGGCTAGCAAGGCCCATATGATCTGAATGTGCATGTGTAATGATAATTTTTTTTATTGATTCTAATGTAATTTTTTCATTATTCAAATTTAATTTAAATTTCTTAAACGCTTGTTCAGAATTTGGCCCTGTATCAATCATTACATAGCCTCCTCCTGCAAAATTTGCTAGAGGGAATAAATAGAGATGACTAGAGTCTATTGTAATTTTTTTATGGATAGTCATTTTACATCATTTTTTAACATAAATTCATTAATCAAAGCAAATGATAAGAAAACAGCTCTATTTTTTATTTGCACCCTATCTCCAGATACAACTATTTCTTTGTGTAGGGATTTTTTGCCATTAGTAATTGATATAAACAAAGTACCACTTTCATGTTTTTCAACAGTTTTGCTACCTGCAACACCTGTGATTGCTAAACCAAGACTAGATTTAAATATTTCTTTAGCATTTTTTGCTAAAATTTTTGTTGTAGCTTCTGATACAGTACCTTCTTTTTGAAGAAATGTAGAATCTAAACCAGAAAAAATTTTAACTTTTTTATCATACGCAATTAAAGAACCTAAAAAATATTTTGATGAATTATCAAAATTAGTTATTTCATCTGCAATTTTTCCACCTGTAACAGATTCAATGATACCAAGCGTTAAATTTTTTTTAATCATTTTCTTAAGTATAATTTCTCCATACTTTTCATCGTCCTCACCCCACACATATCCCTTTAAGATTTTTTTCAATTTTCTTTCTATGGGTTTGATCAAGCTCATAGCCGTAGTTTTATTTTTGGCTTTAGCCGCTATTCTTAAGCTAACACCATCTTTTTTGACATAAATGCCAACAGAAGGATTTTTATAATGTAAAAATTTTTCTACCATTTGATTAATATTAGATTCTCCTAATGTAGAAGTTTTTATTGTTTTTTTTACTAACACGGCATTACTTTTTTTCATAAGGGAAGGCCTGATTTGCTCTTGCCACATTTTTTTCATTTCTGAGGGAGGCCCTGGCATCAAAATGATTTGAACAGAATTTTTTTTAATCCACCAGCCTGGAGCGGTGCCAATTGGGTTATCAAGAAACTTTGCTGATTTAATAATTGTGGCTTGTTTAACATTTTTTTCTGGAAATTCACGATTTCTTTGAGCAAAAAATTTTCTCAGCTGTCTTTCTTGTTTTTTATCAATTTTTAATGGTTCATCCAATGCATGTGCAATTGTTTCTCTTGTAATATCATCTTCTGTTGGTCCAAGCCCGCCTGTAACAAAAATAATTTCTGAACGTTCCATTGCATTATGAAAGATATCAACTAGTCTTTCAAAATTATCTCCAACTTGTGTAGTCCATAATAAATCTATTCCAATTTCTTGAAGTTCTTTAGACAGATAATTTGAATTCGTATCTATTGTTTCTCCAAGAAGCAATTCAGTGCCAATTGATATTATTTCTGCTTTCAATTTTTCTCCTCAATCAAATAACCATTTATTTGATCTAAGTTTTTAGATAAATCGCTAATCTGTTTGGTTTTTATATTTATTAAAGCATACAAATCAATTTTTTCTTCATTATTGAAATTTTTAATTTTATCTTGCAATCTTTCAATTTGTTTAACATGTTCGTCATTTATTTTTGGACATTGTTGCAATATTTCAACCAAGTTATCTTTTCTTAGACTAAATATCTTAAACATTTCTTCACCAATGTATTTTCTAATCTTCTTTTCTAATGAAAGCGCACTCAATTTTTTTGTATTGCATTGATCAAGATTTAGGATCATTTTATTTAAGCTAATTAAAAAGCATATAAAATGTCTTAATGTCCACCCTTCATTATTTAGATTTTTGTGCAAATATGATTCATTGATATTACCCAATGATTTAGCTGTGTCATTGATGAGTAAATTAATATAACTGATGTTTTTTTCTAATAATAATATTTTATTCATAACGCACTAAAAATCTTACTATATATTTATAATTATAAAAATCTTTTTTTCATAACATTATAAATATTAATATTTATAAAATTGGAACTGATATAATATTACTTAATTATTATGATTAGGATAATATCTTGAAAAAGATCGGCATTTTTGATTCCGGTATCGGTGGATTAAGCATTGTCACTAAACTGAAAAATATAAATCTTGATACAGAAATTATTTATATTGCTGATAATGCCTATTTCCCTTATGGCTCAAAGGATGAAGAAGTTATAGTAAACCGCTCTTGTTATCTTGTTAAAAAATTAGTTGAACTTGGTTGCGAAATAATTATCGTGGCTTGTAACACTGCTTCATCAGCATCACTTGAATTTTTACGAAAAAACTTTCAGATACCCATTATTGGAATAGAACCTGCTATTAAGCCAGCCAGTAATTTTTCGAAATCAGGTAAAATGTTATTATTAGCGACCCCACTTACGACTTCTGGCAATCGATTATCTATGCTGAAAAAAAATTATGTCAAAGATCAGAAATTATTTTCATTACCCATGGAAGGGCTTGCAGAACACATTGAAAAACTAAAGATTCCAAAGAAAGAATTTTTATCTGAAATACAAACAACTCTACATAATTATTATGATTTAGGTGTCGATTGTTTAGTTCTTGGTTGCACTCATTATCACTTTCTTAAAGACTTCTTGGCTGAAATTTCACCAAAACATGTGAAAATTTTTGATTCAGTGGATGGTGTTACCAATAGATTATTGCAACTTCTTTCTGAACACAGTAATTCAAGTCAGCTGTATAATGAAAACAATTCAGAATTGATAGATTGTTATGTAACTGGAAGTATTACTGCTTTTTCGACATCAATCAATCATGTTATGGAAAATTATTCTGATTTGCCTAATTTATCAATTATGAAAATCAATTAAGGATAATAAATTGAATTTCAAAGAAAAATATTATGAAAGTCATAATAAAAATAAATCAACTTTATGCATTGGGATTGATGTGCATAATGAACTTCTACCAAAAAATTTTGAACTCAAAGATTTTATTCAAAACATGATAGATAACACCTCTGATTTAGTTTGTGCATATAAGCCAAATATTGCTTTTTTTGAAAAAAGAGGATCGGAAGGAATAGAGCTACTTAAAGAAATCATTGCCTACATTCCAGAAGATACACCTGTTATTTTGGATGCAAAAAGAGGAGATATTGGTTCTACTGCACAAGCATATGCTGAGGCAGCTTTTGAGTATTTTGCTGCAGATGCAATAACTATTAATCCATATTTTGGATTTGATTCTATTGAACCTTTTACGAAATACAACGATAAACATGTTTTTGTACTATGTCGGACTACAAATAATAGTAGCAATGATATACAAAATATTGAATTACAAAATACCAAAAAATTATTTCAGGAAATTGCACATTTAGCTAATCATTGGAACCATGCTGACAATATTGGTTTAGTTGTAGGCGCAACATTTCCTCAAGAAGCTAGACAGATTCGTGATATTTGCAAAGATATGATTTTTCTTGTACCAGGAATTGGTCAACAAGGCGGTGATGCAAAGAAAATTATTCAAGCAATAAATACGAATTCTAATGTGCCTAAAATGATTATTTCTTCATCAAGGTCAATTATGTATGCTGGAAATAATGGTGAAAAAGACATATTAAAATATATGAATCATATCAGGAACGCGGCACAGCTTATTAATGATCAAATCATGCAATATAGCAATTAAATATTAAATTCAAATTAGTTCTAAATTTTAAATTGACTGCTCTAAAATTCTAGAATAAACTTCTATAGCAGTAGATTTACATTTCAAAACGGGGGTTATTAGGCATGATTGAATTACATATAGATAGCATCAGGGTAAGCCTTCGTCATTATCAACGAGTTGTCGTGTTAAAAGAGAATAATTCTCAAAGATTTTTGCCTATTTGGATTGGTGCCGATGTTGCTGAAGCCATCGTTTTGTCTTTGCAAGATATTGATTTACCAAGACCTTTAACTCATGATTTGATGAATGATTTAATTGATCAACTTGGCGGCACTGTCGATTCAGTAATCGTTAATAATTTGGAAAATGATACATATTATGCACGAATACGAGTGAAATGTAATGATCAACTGATTGAAATAGATTCTAGGCCTTCTGATGCCATTGCGCTTTCTGTAAGAACCAAGTCTCCAATTTTTGTTGAAGCTGATGTTTTTGAGCGTGCCTGTATTAATATAGATAAAGAAGATAATGTTATTGTGAGCAACAATGTTGAACAAAATCAAGACAAGCAAATATCTGAAGAAGAGTTGAAGAAGCTATCTGCATTTCAAGATTTTGTTTCTGAACTTGATTTAGATCTATCTCAACAAGATGATGCCTTAGATCAAGATGAGAGCAACTAATTTTATTAAATCATTTCTTTGTTATACCACTTGCTTAGTAATCTAAAAATTAATATAGTCTCATAGTAATAAAAAGATATTAAAGTGCAATGCTTAACCTCTTTATATTTATTAATGTTTAGTGGGGGATTTATAGTTTGTATTTATCACCCGCATTTAGATTGGTAGGCATAGGTTTTTATTTTGTAGTTTCTATTTTGGTGCCACTTTCTTTCGGTATCTGGATAGACGGAAAGATTAATTCCAAACCTTTTTTTACTATCTTAATGTTAATTTTCGGTCTAATCTTTGGTTTTGTAGGAGTCTATAGACAGCTCAAGGAAGTTACAAAGAATTAATTTAGTTAATTTAAAATTTGAAATAGGTTAAAGAGTAGATGAATAAACAAACTGGCGTATTATTATTTTTGCTTATTTTCATTTTTATTGTTGTTGGTATGGTTTTTTTCAAACCTCCACCTCCTGCAATTATTATTGCTCCTGAAGTTGTCTTTCGCACAAGTTTTCTTAACATCACAAATACTATGTTTACTTCATGGATAGTTCTTATTCTGATGATTATTAGCTCTTTTTTCATTGGCAGAAGATTCTCTTTGGTGCCATCTGGCTTTGTCGGAGGACTTGAGTTCATTATTGGTGGATTTTATGATTTAATCGTTAGTATAACCGGAGAAGAAAATGGTAGAAAATTTTTCTGGGTAGTTGCAACAATTTTCTTTTGGATAATATTAAATAACTATTTTGCTTTATTACCAGGTAACTTTCATATAGGCATGACTGAACCTGGTTATGGTGAAACTCAAGCTGTCTTTGAACAAACAACGATCTTAGGAATTGATACTGCCTATATACCAATAGGAGCAGATTCTGTAAATGCCGCTAATGCAATTAAACCTGCTACAGAAGGTGGTAATTTTTCAGGTATATTGGCACCTTATTTTCGATCAGTTAATACAGATATCAATACGCCGCTTGCAATTGCTATCTTTTCATTTATATTTGTTGAATATTGGGGCCTCTCTGCCTTAGGGTTTGGTTATTTAAAAAAATTCTTCAGTTTTAATAAATTACTCAAAGGTAATCCGATGGGCATTATTGATGTTTTTGTTGGATTATTAGAACTTGTTTCTGAATTAAGCAGGATGGTTTCTTTCACTTTTCGATTATTCGGAAATATATTTGCTGGTGAAGTCTTACTAATTATGATGGGCTTTTTAGTTCCATTATTGGTAATTAATATTTTTTATGGATTAGAGTTGTTTGTTGGGTTTATACAAGCGTTTGTTTTTGCTATGCTTACTTTGGTTTTTGCACAAACCGCTGTTAGCCATCATGACGACTCAGGTCATTGATTGTTTTTTATTGTTTAGGTTGTTTTATTTTTTGGAAAGGAAAAAAGCATGACACAAGTATCATTTCTTAAAGGAGTTTTTACATTTCTTGTAACATTTACGCTTTTTGCTTTGTATGTAAATGTTGCTGGAGCAGAATCTGCGCCAGATAATGAATTTAGTGAAAATTCTATGAAATATCTATCTGCTGGTATTGCTATTGCTATTGGTTCTTTAGGACCAGGTATTGGCATTGGAATGTTAGCTGGTAAAGCACTAGAAGCTATTGGACGTAATCCTGAAGCAGGCAGTGTTATTCAGACAAATATGATTTTGGCAATTGCTTTTGCTGAAGCTCTTGGTATTTACGCTTTGGTAGTAGCAATTCTTATTGGTTTCGTTTTTTAGAAATTTACTTAGTTTTTCTAGGTAAAGATTCGAGGTAACTATGAAGTTTTTTACAAGAATGTTTTTATGCTTAAACATGTTTGGATTACTATTTGTTGGCACAACAAATAGTGTTTTAGCTGCTGAAGAAGTTACTGGTATTGCGAAACTTGGCTTTAGTTTACCAGGTCTAATTACTCAGATAATTAACTTTGCAATTTTATTAGTTGTATTAAGAATTTTTCTCTGGAAGCCATTTTTAAAAATCATTGATGAACGTAATAAAAAGATTAAATTAGGTTTAGAAGCTGCTGAGCAAGCTAGTTTGCAGGCTTCAGAAAGCCAATCTGAATCTAAAAAAATTCTTGATGATGCAAAAAAAGAAGCTTCTCAATTTGTTAATGATGCCAGAGAAATGGCTGATAAGTTAAAAATTGAGTTAGAAGAAAAAGCCCATAAGGATGCAGAAGTTATTGTCCAAAAAGCTAAAAAAGATATTGAGCGAGACAAAGAACAAGCTTTAGCAGTAATAAGAAAAAACTTTGCAGAAATAACCATTTCTGCTGCAGAAAAAGTTATTGATCAATCATTGGATCAAAAAACTCATCAAGATCTCATTGATGGAATTTTAAATGATTATGAGTTTGAGAAAGAATAATTTAGGAGAATAATTTATATGCTTATCAGAGATGTTGCTGGAAGAAGATACGCATTAGCATTAGGAGAAATTGCTAGTGAAAATGATTCTTTTGATCATTGGGCTAATTTACTTAATGATGCATCTTTGATTTATCAAAATCCTGAATCTGAATCACTATTTACTAGCAATGAAGTAAATGATGAAGATTTTGTTTCAGTTCTAAAGGTTGCATTTACTAATTTAGATGATTTGAATATGAATTTTTTAAGATTGTTAAAGAAAAAAAATAGATTAAATTTATTACCTTCAATTGCATCATATTTTCAAGAGATTGTTGATGACAATGCGGGTATTGTTCGAGGTGAAGTTATCGCCGCTGTTTCTATTGAAAATGATTTATCCGAAATTGAAAGCTCCCTTTCTAAAAAATTGAATAAGAAAGTAATCTTATCTTCTTCAATTGATCAAAGTATTATTGGGGGTATAAAAATTCGTATCGGAGACAGATTATTTGATGGGACAGTCAAATCAAAATTAAATAAGCTTAAGGAAGATTTACTAAGTGTGCAAAATTAATTTATTTTTTGAAAATTTTGGAGGGTATTATGTCAGTTAGACCAGATGAAGTTGCTTCTATTTTAAAGAAGCAAATTGAAAATTTTGAAGACAAGACTAATGAAGTAAATGTTGGAACTGTTATAGAAACATCTGATGGTATAGCACAAATTTTTGGATTACAAAGTTGTGTTGCTTCTGAGTTGATTGAATTTAGTAATGGAGTCAGAGGTCTTGCATTAAACCTTGAAGAAGAAACAGTCGGTGCGATTATTCTTGGAGATTATACTGCCATTAAAGAAGGTGATGAAGTGAAAACTACTGGAGAGGTAGCATCTGTTCCTGTAGGAGAAAATTTTATAGGTAGAGTAATTAATGCACTTGGTGATCCCATAGACGAATTAGGTTCGATAAAAGCAGCAGAAACTAGACCAGTCGAAAAAATTGCTCCTGATGTTGTTTCAAGAAAAAGCGTTGATCAACCATTGCAGACAGGAATTAAAGCTGTGGATGCAATGATTCCTATTGGAAGAGGGCAAAGAGAACTGATTATTGGTGATAGGTCTATAGGTAAAACAGCTATTGCAATAGATGCAATTATTAACCAAAAAGGCGAAGATGTTATTTGTGTTTATGTTGCTATTGGCCAGAAAGATTCAAAAGTGGCTCAGACAGTCGCCTCTTTGCAAGACAATGGAGCAATGGATCATACTATCGTTGTATCAGCATCTGCAGCAGAATCAGCAGCATTGCAATATTTAGCTCCTTATTCTGGTTGTGCTATTGCAGAATATTTTATGGACCAGGGTAAAGATGTCCTAGTGATATATGATGATCTATCAAAACATGCTTGGGCATATAGGCAAATTTCTTTATTATTGAAAAGGCCACCTGGACGTGAAGCTTATCCTGGGGATGTGTTCTATTTGCACTCTAGGCTTTTGGAAAGAGCAGCTAGGGTTGATGAATCTGTCGGAGGTGGATCAATAACAGCATTGCCAATTATTGAGACTCAAGCTGGAGATGTGTCAGCATATATTCCGACAAATGTTATTTCAATTACGGATGGACAAATTGTTTTGGAACAAGGCTTGTTTAACACAGGGCAAAGACCTGCTACAAACCCCGGTATTTCTGTATCTAGAGTAGGTGGTTCTGCTCAAACAAAGGCTATGAAAAAAGTCGCTGGTACATTGAGATTGGATTTATCTCAGTATAGAGAATTGCAAGCTTTTGCACAGTTTGGTACTGATGATCTTGATGCAACAACTAAGCGACAATTGGATCGCGGTGCAAGATTAACTGAGCTTCTAAAACAAAAACAATATTCACCTAAATCATTATCTCAGCAAGTAACCATTCTTTTTGCTGGAACAAAGGGCTTTCTTGATGATGTACCTATTGAAAAAGTAGGTGATTTTGAAGAAAAATTTGAAGAGTTTATGCAATCTCAACATAAAAATATTTTAGATGATATTGAAGATACTAAAGATATTTCTGATGAGAATGAGAAAAAACTGGAAGAAGCAATCTCGAGTTTTAAGGGTACAGTAAGTTACTAAATTTGGAGAGGTTTTATGGCTGGCGGAGGTTCAGTAAGGGAAATTAAAAATCGCATGAGCGCGGTTGCAAATACTTCGAAAGTTACGAAGGCAATGGAACTTGTCTCTGCATCAAAAATGCGTAAGGCGCAACAAAAAGCATTAGAATCTAGGCCATATGCTGAAATGATGCAATCAATGTTAGTGCGACTAGTACAAAGTTTAGATGTTGATAATACGGAATCTAGTGCAATGTTGGCAAAAAACACATCTTCAAATATTGGCATTATACACATAACTCCTGATAGAGGATTAGTTGGAGGGTTAAATACCAATATTAACAAAAAATCTGCATCCTTTATTCTAGAACATCAAGCTAATGATGCAGAAGTTAATTTAGTAACCTTAGGCACTAAAGGACGCGATTTTTTCTCACGAGCGGGATATGAATTAGCTACTTCTATTGAAATGAATAATCAATCAGAAGAAATAGCTATGGCAAAAGTTTTAGCAGAACAAGCAAGCAAGGATTTTATTTCTGGTGATGTTGGAGAAATATATATCGCATATCAGAAATTTATTAGTAATGCTAAGCAAGAACCTACTATTAAAAAATTATTACCAATATCAAAAGATTTGATTACTGAAGATGAGTCGTCTTCTTCAATGAATTATCTTATAGAACCAGATGCAAATGCTGTTTTAGATGTCTTATTGCCAAAATTTGTTTTGACTCAAATTTTAGAATCAATTCTAGAATCAATAGCTTCTGAGCATACAGCACGAATGGTTGCAATGCATCAAGCAACTGAAGCAGCAGAAGAAATGGTTTCAGAACTTAATTTGACATATAATAAGGCGCGTCAGGAAATGATTACAGGAGAATTGTTAGATATTGTTGGCGGTACTGCTGCAATATCTAACGCTTAGTTTAAGGAGGGTTATAATGGCTAGTGGAACAGTTAGACAGATTATTGGTACTGTGGTGGATATAGAGTTTCCGCCTGATTCTTTGCCGGAATTATTTAATGCAGTTGAAATTGAAATGAGCAAAGAGCAAACTTTAATTACTGAAGTACAACAACATTTAGGGAATAATTGGGTTAGATGTTTGGCTCTAGATGCAACGGAAGGGTTATCTAGAGGAGCAATTGCCACTGATACAGGTAAGCCAATATCAGTACCTGTTGGACCAAAAACATTAGGACGAATATTTAATGTTAATGGTGAACCGTTAGATCCTGGTGAACCAATTGGTGATGATGTTGCGAGATGGCCAATTCATCGAGATCCTCCAACTTATGCCGAGCAGGAAACTACTGCTCAAATGCTTGAGACAGGTATAAAAGTTGTTGATTTGATCTCTCCTTTGGCAAGAGGTGGTAAGGTCGGTTTATTTGGTGGTGCAGGTACTGGAAAAACAGTTATTAATACAGAATTAATTAGAAACCTTGCAACAGAACACGGTGGACTATCTGTTTTTGCAGGTGTAGGAGAGCGTTCGCGTGAAGGAAATGATTTATGGCATGAAATGGAAGAATCTGGAGTTTTAGATAAAACAGCATTAGTATTTGGCCAAATGAATGAGCCCCCTGGTGTTCGTCTAAGAATTGCGTTAACAGGCTTAACTATGGCTGAATACTTTAGAGATGAAGAAGAAAGAGATGTTTTGTTATTCATTGATAATATTTATAGATATACATTGGCTGGGCAAGAAGTCTCTGCTTTATTGGGAAGAATGCCTTCAGCGGTAGGATATCAGCCTACTCTAGCTACTGAAGTAGGTGAGCTTGAAGAACGTATTACTTCTACTGCAAAGGGTTCAATTACTTCATTTCAGGCAATATATGTTCCTGCAGATGATTATACAGATCCCGGAGTGGCAACTACTTTTGGACATTTAGATTCAAATGTTGCGCTTGATCGTTCATTAGTTGAACAAGGATTATATCCTGCTGTGGATCCTTTATCTTCTACCAGCAGAATACTTGAACCAAGAGTTGTAGGTGAAGATCACTATCGTGCTGCAACTGGAGTTGTGCAAACACTTCAACGATACAAGGATTTACAAGATATTATTAACATTCTAGGTATAGAAGAATTATCTGACGAAGATAAACTTGTAGTTGGTCGTGCAAGAAAAATACAAAGATTTTTGACTCAACCTTTCTTTGTTGCTGAACAGTTTACTGGTACACCTGGTCAATATGTTTCAGTTGCTGAAACAGTTAGAGGTTTCTTAGAAATATTAGATGGAAAACACGATGATTTGCCAGAAGGAGCATTTTATATGATTGGTAGCATTGATCAAGCTCTTGAAAGAGCTAAAGAACTTGACAATTGATTTTCATATGAGTTTGGGAATTGCATGGAATTAATTATTTTACAACCTGATTCTGAATCTATTAGCGTCGAAAATATCGACTCTTTAAATATTCTCACAATAGATGGAGAGATAACTATTTTACCTCATCATATTAGTATTATTACTGCACTAGACATTGGAACTGCTAGTGTCAAATCAAGTTCTATGTCTTCTAGTTATGCAATTCATGGAGGATTTCTTGAAGTTTTAGAAGATAAAATAGTTATTTTAGCTAATGCATGTGAGGTTGCAGAAAACATAGTTACATCACGAGCCGAAGATGCTAAAGAACGTGCAGTTAAGAGAATTGCAGGTAATCCACTTTCTAATGATGAACAAATTGACATCGCTAGAGCTAAACAGTCTCTAAAAAGAGCAGAATTAAGACTTAAGCTATAATATTAAGTAAACTTTTTTTGTTAATTATTTCCATGCTTCTGGCATTCTTACATTTATCAATCTATCATTTTTATTATATGTAAGAGTTATAATAAGTTACTAAATTTATTTGTGCGAATTTAGGAGAGTAGATGAGCACAGAACAACATGCGGTATTTGTCATTGAAGGTGGCATCAGTTTAGATGGTGCCGTTGAAATAAACGGTTCAAAAAATGCAGCACTTTGCGCAATTGCTGCTTCTCTATTAACTGACGAAAGTGTTGTTCTTCATAATGTTCCTAATATTTCTGACGTAGAAGATTTTAATGATATATTAAGATCATTAGGAGTTGTTATTAAAGTAAATCGAGAATCTCTTAGCCTTAAAGCAAATAATATTCAATCAACAATGATTTCTGAAAATTTATCCATAAAGTTGCGTGCATCGATCTTAGTTTTAGGTCCTTTACTAGCAAGATTTGGAGAAGTTTCATGCTATATGCCTGGAGGTGATCAAATTGGATCTAGGCCAGTTGATATTCATTTAAACGGCCTTGTTAAACTAGGTGCTAACTTAGAAAATTTTGATAATCAAATATCAGTCACTTCTTCAAATTTACAAGGCACTAGGATTGTTTTTGATTATCCGAGCGTGCTTGGGACAATAAATGTTTTGTTTGCTGCTTCTTTATCTGAAGGTTGTACAATAATAGAAAATGTTGCTACGGAACCTGAAGTAATTTTTATGATTGATATGCTTAATTCAATGGGAGCGAAAATTTCGGGTTCTGGAAGTCAAACTTTAACTATTCAAGGAGTTCAAGAGTTGCATGGCACAGAAGTATCTATAATACCAGATCGCATAGAGGCTGGGACAATGATGGCCTGTATTGCTGCAACTAAGGGAAAAGGAGTTGTTTGTAATATTAATTTAAATCATATGGTAGCAATAGTAGAGAAATTTAGAGATGCGGGTATTGAAATTAAAGAAGATAAAGTTAGTTTAGAAATTGATGCTTCATCAGGATTCTTGCCTGTTAATATTCAGTCTGTTCCTTATCCTGGTTTTCCAACAGATTTACAAGCACCAATTGCTGTAATGCTAACACAAGCTGATGGTTTATCTATTGTCCATGAACGCGTTTTTGATAATAGGCTATTGTATATTAATGAAATTAATAATATGGGTGCTGATATGAAGATAGACAAGCAGAAGATTTATATTGAGGGACCAAAAAAACTTTCTGGCACGACATTAAAAGCTCTAGATGTTCGTGCTGGTGCTGCAGCAATTGTTGCTGGTCTTATAGCGGATGGGCAAACAGTGATTAGTAATATAAATCATATAGATAGAGGTTACAGTACAATCGATAGTCAATTAAAAAGTCTTGGTGCAAAAATTCAAAGATCTGACTCTGGAGCACAATAATGTTTATCAAAAAAATTGGAGTAGATCTTGGTACATCAAATATAGTCATTGCTGAAGACAGAAAGGGCATTGTCGTTGATGAGCCATCTGTAGTTGCCCTTACAAAAAATGATGAAACTGTTGTTGCTATTGGCCGTAATGCACAAAGTATGCTAGGACGACAACCAGAATCTATTCAAGTCATAAGACCTTTACGAGAAGGCGTAATCACTGATTATCGAATTGCTGAGGCCATGCTCACTTTTTTTATTGGCCAGGTACTAGGACCACTAAAAATAATTAAACCAAAATTAATGATTGGAGTTCCACTGGGTATTTCTAATGTAGAACAACGCGCAATTAGAGATGCAGCTATTGCTGCAGGTTCACGTAGACCTCCTTACTTAATTTCTGAACCAGTAGCTGCTGCGATAGGATCCGGACTTCCAATCCATTCTCCAAGAGGGCATATGGTACTGAATATAGGTGGCGGTCGGACAGAAGCAGCGATTATATCTATGTTTGGTGTTGTTGCTAGTTCATCAGTTCGTATTGGAGGAGATTCTTTTGACTCATCTATAGTAGATTATATTAGAAAGAGACATAATTTGGTAATTGGTTTGAGAGCAGCTGAAGAAATAAAAATTAATATTGGCGCTGCTATTGAAACGAATCAAGAGGAATCTATTGGCATCAGAGGCAAGGATCAATTATCAGGTATTCCTAGAACTATTTCAATTAGCTCTAATGAAATAGCAAATGCTATTGAACCACAATTGACAGAAATTGCGCTCACTATTGTTTCAGTATTGGATAAAACACCACCGGAGCTTGCTGCAGATGTAATTGATAGAGGCATAATGGTTACAGGTGGAGGAGCTCTACTGAAGCTGATCGATAGATTGCTTTTAATTGAAACTGGTGTCCCCATACATTTATCAGATTATCCGCGGCATGTTGTTGCAGAAGGAGCTTTGCTAGGGCTAAATTTTGCAGATTCAATTGCCCGTTCATTTTCCTATATGGATGAAATTTTTTCAGCAACTAACGATTAGTTAACCATTTTCTATAAATAGGACCAACAAAAATGAATCCAGAAAAACCACAAGAGAAATAGATTGAAATTGATAGCAAATAATTGATTATTATTAGTGATTCGAAAATCAAAACATTTACTCCTGCAATTATCCATAAAATCAAAATATATCTTGCTAAAACAATCTTCGGTCTTTTTTTCGCGGCATCAGAATGAATATAATGCATGCCTAAATTCATTCCGATAAATAAAAGTAGGAGAAAAATAAAATTAGAATTTAAAAATATCATCATGGCAATTAATAAATACAAGATTAATAAATAAATTAATTTATTTTTCAATTTTTCTCCGATAATTATTGAGTAAGAGTACGCTTAGGTATAGGAAGATCATTTGGAGGTTTAAATTCAACGGTTTCCTGCGCAACTGTTATTGTATCAATTTTTTTTATGCCCTTTTGAATTAATAAATTTATTATTGGGTCCAATAATTCATCTGGAACAGATGCACCTGCAGTTAAACCAATAATACCTACATTTTTAAACCATTGTTCTTCTATTTCTTCAATACCTTCTATGCGATATGCAGTTACACCAGCACTTCTAGCATGCTCCATTAATCTTACTGAATTACTTGAGTTAGGCGAACCAACTACTAATATAAGGTCAGTTTTTTTTGCCAATTCTTTTACTGCAGCTTGTCTATTTGTTGTTGCATAGCATATATCATTTCTGATTTCTGCAGCAGGGAATTTGCTATTAATATTTTCAATAATATCATGCGTATCATCTACTGAAAGAGTTGTTTGAGTTACAACAAAAATTTTATCTGAGCTTACATTTAATGTATTTACCTCTTCTATAGAATCCACGACAGTTGTTTGCTTTGGCGCTTCACCTAATGTTCCTTCTACTTCATCATGCCCTCTATGGCCCACAAGTAAAATGTCATAACCATCTTTAGCTGCTTTTTTTGTTTCTAAGTGAACTTTGGTTACTAAAGGACAAGTTGCATCAATAATTTTTAATTTTTTATTTTTTGCCTGTTGCATAATTAAGGGCGAAATTCCATGTGCGCTAAAAACAATTCTTGCACCTTCAGGAACTTCATTAATTGAATCAGTGAAGATTACTCCTCTTTTTTTGAAGTTTTCTACAATATAAGTATTATGAACAATTTCGTGATATGAATATATAGGAGGTTTTTCATGATCAAGTAAGTAATTTAACACTTCAATTGCCCTAACAACTCCTGCACAAAAACCACGAGGCTCAGCAAGCAATAAAGTATGAGGTGTTATTTTATCCATAAGCTGCTTATCCAAAATATAATTATTTTGTTACAGTATATTTTATCTAAGTCTTATTGAACGTAAAAATTAATAGAAAGTTAATTAAATAACAATTATGCAAAAAATGAAGATTGATATTCTAAACTTATTAAGCACGCCATTTTTACCAAACGTATTTGAAGATTTATTGCAGTATAATAATTATTCTGAAAAAATAATCATTCAATTATTTCCTAGTATAGATACTCAAGGGTTTATAAATAATGCAATGTACATTAATGATATGTCACTTGGTCCAGTTGAAGATATAATTGAAGTTAACCAACATAGAGTTTTTTTTGAGAAAAATGAATTTGCCTATTTTAATGAATTGATTCATATTCTTGATATTTTTCAATATCAACAGCCGCAGATGCTTTTAATTCTTGCTGGTCTTCAAGAAGCATTCAATCATTTAAATTTAGGAGGAAAAGGAGATAAAAATAAGCGAAAATATACTGAAAATGAATTTAGAAATAAAAAAATTAATTTCTCTCTTTTAAATCAAGATGAATTTATTTACAAAAAAGAATTTAAAGAAATTTTTGAAACTAATTTAGTGCCTGATCTATATTTAGGTATAGCAAAGTTTAATGATTATTTGAACTTTATTTGGGAACACCTGAAGCATTTATATGCTTTCCCTGAAATTAGAAAGCGTAGTAGAGGTTTATATTATTATGCTTTATCATCAAGCAAATATTTTGCATATCCTATAAAAAGTGATCTAGAATATTGCTTACAAAATGAAATTGACAAAAATGACATTGAAGAGATTCAACTTATCTTGCAGTCAAATCTTTTTATGTATTCAATTATGATAATGCATTGTACTGCTATGCGAGTAGGGCTAGGCTACAATCAAAAATTAGTAGTAAGAGGGTAATATATAAGTGAATGATTTTGTTACTGATGAATTTAATTTTCAAGATTATGTTAACAATTTATACCCAGATGATAAAATTGGTTTTTTGGCATCAGCTGAATTTGTCAAGATGCAACAAATTTATAGGGGTTCCAATTATGTCTATTTGACACTTTTACAGAATAGTTTAGACGAACAATTATTAGCTGTTTACAAACCGGTGGATGGTTTAATGCAATTATTTGATTTTGATATTTACACTTTACCAAATAGAGAATTGGCAGCTTATGAAATTGATCAATTCTTAAAATGGTCTATTGTACCTTCTGTAGTTGTAAGAGATGGCCCTATGGGTATTGGATCATTGCAAGAATTTGTTAATCATGATCCATCAAAAAACTATTTTCATTTTGCCGAAAATGAAATTAACAAAGACCAGTTAATTAAAATTGCCATTTTTGATTTATTGATCAATAATGCAGATAGAAAAGGTGGCCATATTATTAAAAATATGTCTGGGGCATTGTGGGGCATTGATAATGCACTGACTTTTCATTCAGAAAAAAAATTAAGAACAGTTATTTGGGATTATGCAAATCAAAAGATTGAAAAAAAGCTTATTAACGAGCTTGTTGATCTAAAAAAAGCTTTAAATCAAAATGAGCTAAAATTGGAAAATTTACTTTCCCAAGATGAAATCTATGCATTAATTGAACGTTGTAATGAAATAATTAATGAACCAGTTTTACCCAATATATATCCATGGCGATGTTGGCCATGGCCACTAATTTAATTTTATTAAAGCTTTTAATTGCATGCAGGTTCTTGATACTAGCTCTTTAATTATTTTTTTAGATGAAAACCTTTGTTTAAGCATTAATACATCATCTTTTTTACCAGCTACAATCGTACCTCGCCACTTTTGTATATTTTTTGGATTCTCTGGTAAAGGAATTTTACCATCTAATTCATTTTTAATTTGAATCCAAGTTTTTTTTGATTTAAGCCAAGTCTCCTTTTTTGCTGCTCGCAATAATGCCATACCTGCTACTATATCCCATAGCCGCATATTATTTAAATAAGCACCATCAATGACACCTACGGCTAATAATGCTATTTCAAATACAGCAGAACCACTAACTCTCACATCTGTTTGGTTACTACGTGCAGGTACTGCATAAGGTAGTGTGTGCAATTTTCTTTTCACAGACTTATTATTTTTTGCTATTACAATTTCTTGGTTATTAAATTGTAATTCTCCAAAAATATTTCCATGGTATACTCCAGGTATGAGCTTGTGCGAAGTTGATAGCCATATAGCGCCTACAATTGGACTATTTTTGTACATCAATCCAATAGAGCATCCAAAAATTGGTAAATTATTGATAAAATTGGTCGTTCCATCAATTGGATCAATTACCCATGTGTATGATTCAGTTGTAGATCCAGTTGCATCTTCTTCTTCACCAATGATTGAGTGTTCAGGATAGTGACGCCTTAATTGGTTTCTAATAAATGACTCTATCATTTTATCAGAGTCCGAAACTGGATTATTTGGTATTTTGGTTTGTTTTGCTTGACCTTTATATGAAATTTCTCCAGGATTTATCAATGCATTAATAATTTTTTGTCCTGATTCAGCTGCTAGTTCATATGCAAAGTTTTCGAGTTTTTTAACATCTTGCTTGCTTGGCCTCATATTATTTCACTTTCATAATTTTTATTTCATACCTACTTTTATCACCATGCTGCCTGGTTTATTTTTATTATCTAATAGTTTTTGATGCGACAAGCCAATTTGATCAAAATCTAAGATTTCAGCAATTGTTGGAGTCACTTTTTTTGTATGTACAAGTTGATTCATACCAAGGCAATCGCTTGGATTTGCAAAATGGGACCCTTGCAATCTTTTTTGCTTGACCCATAAATACCTTAAATCAACATCTGCATTATAACCTGATGTCCCTCCACAAATTACAATCATCCCTCCTGTATCACACACATAAATTGATGTCGGTATTGTATCCTGCCCAGAATGTTCAAAAATGATACGAGGCTTGCGTTTTTCTCCTAACTCTTCATAATACGTATTTAAAAAACGTTTTGCTTCTAATGTCCAATTTTTCATTTCTGCATTATTATTTATATTTGGCAACCTACCCCAATGCGTGTAATGCTTCCTATTAATGGTCCCTTGAGCACCAATGCTCTTACAAAATTCTTCTTTTTCTTGATCAGATACTACTGCAATAGGAATAGCATCAAATGCTTTACATATTTTGATAGCCATTTCTCCTAATCCTCCAGCACCTCCCCAAATTAATACTGGATCTTTTTGATTTAGTTGGTGAGGCGGAAATCCTATTAATTGTCTATATGCAGTTGCGCCAGTTAACATATAGCAAGAAGCCTCTTCCCAGCTTAGATGGGATGGTTTGTTATAGCACTGAAAATCTTTTACTAATGCGAATTGTGCAAATGAGCCATAATTTGTATCGTAACCCCATATTCCAGCAGTTTCAGATTCCATTGGATCTTTGCCACCTATGATATCTTTTGCATTTTTATCCCAAACGCCACATGCAATCACAACTTCATCACCGATAGCAACATTATCAACTTTTTCTCCTATTGCCCAAACAATGCCAGAGGCATCTGAACCACATATATGGTAATCCTCTTTATACCCTCTTCTTTCATTTTGCTTGATAACATCTACAGGATTACCTAGTGCTGCCCATACACCATCATAATTTACACCTGCAGCCATGACTGCAATAAGCACATCATTTTCACCTATTTCAGGTACATTAACTTTTTCAATTTTAAATGCATCAATTGGGCGACCATAATTTTCTTGCCGTAATACTGCGGCATACATTTTTTTAGGCGTTTCTCCAATTTTTGGAAGTGAACCAAGTGGGTATATTTCATTGACCATGGCAAAATATTAACAGATTTTACTAATAATGAAAAAGGGCTTAGATATTCTATCTAGCCCTTTTTCATTATTGTATTAGTCCTCAGATAATACAATTGATTAGTTAAATTGGAGGTTTAACTATTCCTTACCAGCAAAATTTTCACCATGTAAACTCATATTCAATCCTGCATCTTCTTCGTCTGAGCTGACTCTTATGCCAATCGTAATGTCAATCAACTTAATAATTGCATAAGAGAGTATGAATGAATAAGCTAATGTAATAATTATTGCAACTAATTGATTAACAAATAGATCAGCGTTTCCTAGAAATAATCCATTTGCACCAGCAGAATTGACTGCAACATCTGCGAGTAATCCAAGCATAAGCGCACCTACAACACCACCAATAAGATGCACAGCTACGACATCTAAAGAGTCATCATAATTAAATCGTTCCTTTAATTGAACAGCTGCTGGACAAATTACTCCTGCTGCAATTCCAATTAATAATGCAGAGAAAGGAGTAACAAAACCTGCTGCAGGAGTAATAGCAACTAAACCAGCAACGGCTCCAGAAGCGAAACCAATTGAAGTGGGTTTTTTGCCTCTAAGTGCTTCATATGCTATCCATCCTAGAGCAGCAGCGCCTGCAGCCATTTGCGTGGTTACAAAAGCATTTGCAGCAATATTATCAGCAGCTAATGCTGAACCTGCATTAAAACCAAACCAACCAAACCACAGCACTCCTGCGCCTAAAAGCACTAAGCTAGGTCTAACAGGATCTGTTCCACTATCTTTTCTTTTACCCAAAACAATTATTGCAGCAAGAGCAGCAGCACCTGCATTAATATGCACTACTAAGCCACCAGCAAAATCCAAAGCTTCTATATTGTTGCCAATAAATCCTCCACCCCATACCATATGAGCCATTGGAGAGTAAACAATTATTGACCATAGTGCAATGAAAATAACCCAAGCACTGAATTTCATTCTTTCAGCCACAGCTCCCGCAATCAAAGCTGGAGTAATAATTGCAAACATCATTTGAAAAATCATAAAAACGTTATCTGGGATTGTTAGACCAAATGCATCATTTGATTGTCCTAAATTGAACAATCCAAAATAATGCAGGTTGCCTATTATGCCTCCAATATCTTCTCCAAATGCTAATGAGAAGCCAACTAACATCCAAACCACAGTGATTACTCCAAGAGCAACAAGGTTTTTCATTAGCATGGCTAGAGCATTTTTTGTTCTTACCATTCCTCCATAAAAAAATGCTAAACCCGGTGTCATAAATAGCACTAAAGCTGAGCTTGTAAGTATCCAAGCTGTATCCCCTGTATCCATATAAACCTCCATATAAACCTCCATATAAATTAATTCTTGTCTAGATATTAGTTATAAAATGTTACAATAATGTTTCAGAAATATTTCTGGAAGATTAAATATGAAATTAGATGTACATGAACCAAAACCATTTTTAAAGTGGGCAGGTGGTAAGTCAAGTGTTCTGAGCTCTCTCCATAGTTATTTGCCAGAACATTTTTCTAATTTTCATGAACCAATGATTGGCGGGGGAGCTTTTTTCATAGATCTTAAGAAAGATAAAAATACCAAAAGAAAATTCTTTATCGGTGATTATAATGATGATTTAATTCATACCTATCATATTGTTAAAAATGATGTTAACGAATTGATAAAACACTTAAAAAAAATTGAAGAAATTTATTTGGGTCATAATTTGACTGATAGAGAAAAATATTATTATGAGATGCGTGCTTATGAACCCTTAAATCCAGTTGAAAAAGCAAGTAAATTTATTTTTTTAAATAAAACATGTTTCAATGGTTTGTATAGAGTTAACAAGGCTGGAAAATTTAATGTACCACATGGTAAATATAAATCGCCAAAAATTTGTGATGCTGATAATTTACTAGCAATTTCTAATTTATTAGATGATGTTAATTTACAACAACATGATATTCGGAATGGTTATGCGGATGCAAAAGCAAAAGATTTAATTTATTTAGACCCTCCGTTCTATCCAATTTCAAAAACTGCAGATTTTACTAGCTATACATCAAATAAATTTTTACATGACGAACAGCTTAATTTAAAGTTTCTGATTGATGATCTAACAAAAAAACAAATATATGTAATGTTGTCAAATTCCGATCATCCTTGGATTATTGGTGCATACCAAGCAAGTAATTATAATATTCAATACATTCAAGCAAGAAGATCATTGTCTTCCTCAGTAAAAAGTCGTGGGCAAATTAATGAATTAATCATTACGAACTATCAACTTGTAAATGAAAATTTATGAATCTTGCTTAAGAGATTGAATTTCTTTTGTTGCATACTTTATAAATCTAGATTCAGCACCAAGCATTATCATCTTAAAACCAATATCTTTATATTTTTCTGAAAATTCCAAACTATGTGTATGTATTCCGGGAATAACATTATGCTTAATGCATGCATCAAAGATCTTCATTATGGCATCATGATGTTCTTGAGCTTGATTATCTCCAGTTGGCTCAACGCCAATTGCATAAGCCAAGTCAGATGGACCAATATAAGCAGCATCAATTCCTGGAGTTGAAAGAATTTCATCAAGGTTGTTTAATGCTTCTTGAGTTTCAATCATTACAATGCATAGGACTTCATCATTTGCAAAATCTTTATAATCTGAACCCCAGGAATATGCAGCTCGTGCTGCTCCTGAAGATCTTTTACCTGCTGGGGGATACTTACATGACGCAACAGCTTTTTCGGCATCTGCTTTATTATTGATTAATGGAATAATTACTCCATATGCTCCAGCATCTAAGACTTGCATTATTTGATATGGTTCATTCCATGGCACCCTAACTAAAGGAACGCAATCTGTAGTTGCAATTGCTTGAATCATTGGCACTGCATCACCAAAATCAATGAGCCCATGTTGCATGTCAACACATAACCAATCAAAGCCACAATTTGCCATTATCTCTGCATTAAGTGAAGAATTTACAGTTAGCCAACCACCAACTGCAATGTCATCTTTTTTCCAAATTTGTTTTATTTGATTCTTTTTCATGAAATTATTTATAGCATATTCAATTATTGATTATATAATAAGATTTAATATTTTTGTGGAGTTAATTTGAAAAGACCTGTTTTATCAGCAATGATTGCTCATGGCACAGTGCATATGATCGAAGTGACGTTCGCTGCCGTTTTGATATATGTAGGGCAAGAATTTGATATTGGCTTAACTGCTCTTGGTTCTTTAGCAACAGCTGGAACAGTGCTATTTGGTGGTACAGCTATTGTTGCAGGTTTTTTATCTGACAAGCTTGGTGAAAAGAAATTAATTGCTCGCTCGCTATTTGCAGCCGCTATGCTTTCTTTGTTAGTGGGATGGTCTCCTAATTTGTATGTATTATCTGTTTCTTTATTGTGTCTTGGTGCTGTGATTGGCCTCTATCATCCTCCTGGTACTGCAATGGTAGCTATTATGGCTACAAATCGAGGAAGTGGCTTGGCTAAGCATGGAGTGGCAGGAAATATCGGCTTAGCTACTTCGCCAGCCCTTGCAGTATTTATTGCGTCAACATTTGGTTGGCGTTATTCCTTTTATGCTGTTGGACTCATAGCCCTTATTGCTTATTTATTTTTTCAAAAATTTGCACCGTCTAAAGAAGAAGTTATAGAAAGACAAAAAGAACTTGGTTTAATCGATAATCAAAATGATGAAAATGTTACTAAGAGCTTTACTTTCAATTTGGATTTAATGACAAAGACATTCAGGGAATGGACTGAAAAAAGACTGTTGTTGATATATGTAACTATTATAGCTAATGGATTTATCTATAGAGGTGCGTTAACATTTTTTGCATTGCATATTGCCAATCAGCTAGGCATTAAAATATTTTCCTATGATAGTTCTGTAATAGCAGGTAGTTTGACTACCATGTTATTGCTTACGGGTATTCTTGGACAATTTTTTGGCGGTTTCTTAGCTGACAAAATGAATACTGCTGGAGCAGCATTATTGTTTAATGTTATCCTTGTTCCATCTTGTTTGATCATTGGCTTTTCTTCTGGATGGACTTTGATTATTTTTATAGCTGTTTTTGTCATTTTTAATTGGGGTCAACAACCCATCGCAAATAGTTTGATGGCAAGTTTTGCTCCTCAAGGAGCTATTGGTAAGGCATTTGGATTGCAGTTTTTTCTTGGCTTTGGGGTAGCGTCTGTTGCTGGAATAATTTGCGGATATGTTGCTGAACTATTCGGTACAGATGCAGTTTTTTATTTGTTAGCTGGTATGGCCTTGCTTTCTACCTTGGCATTCTATTTTATTTGGCTTATTGATATGAACAGTAAAAAAAATATTGCGAAATGAAGAATTAATTAGTTGTATTTGATACCAAAGTGCGTGATTTTTCTTCAGGAATGTTAGTGAACTTTTTAATATGACGTAAAAAAAAGTTCTTCAAAATATTATTTGTTTCTTGACCTACACTAGAGCCCCAACCACCGTGTCCTCCATTTTCTATAGTAATTAAATTGTATTCCACAGTTTGATTAGGATATATTTCTTGTAATTTATTTAGATATATTAATGCTTGCTCATAATAGACAACTTGATCTTTATCTCCATGTATTATTAGATGAGGCATTGGAATACCCTCGCCTAAGTAAGTTATTAAACTAATTGCGGATAAAAGATTAGGCACAACAACTCTAGGCTTTGCCCCGGTAGGTTGCTGAGTCAATTTTATTGCATCACTATGTCCAGAAAAATTAGCCGCTGCTTGTATATTAGAAGAATATTCAAGATTGCCTCCAACGTTTCCCTCTAAATTGATAGATCGTTCATTAATTGTGTAATTTTGTAATCCACTTGTAGCTGCTAAAAGACCAACTGAAGCACCTCCTGCAGAATTGCCATATGCACCAATGTTCTCAGTAGTTAAATTATATTTTTTTTCATTAGCCCGTAACCATCTGATTGCAGCTTTTTGATCATGAAGAAAGTTGGGGAATAATCCCGCTACTCCAAGACGATAATTAATAGACGCATATGCAAATCCCGTATTAAGGAGGCTTATATTTGGGCTTTCTCTCTTCTGGCCTGCAACAAAACCTCCACCATGCACATGAACAATTAATTCATATGATTCATCACTCATACAATCCTCAAGCACTTTTTTATTTTTACACGGTATCCACAGATTGAGCGTTTGACGAATATTATTAGTATTTGCATAATCTAGATCTATGCATTCAATATGATTATCTTTTAAAACACAATTATCAAATATTTTTTTTAGATTTTGATTTTGTACTTTCGGCTCTTTAATTACTTCTTTCACAGTTTCCTTAACTGGCAGAGGCATAGTCTCCTTGACTGGTTGTGATGTAGGCTCCTTGATAGTTTGTAAAACTGGCTGAGAATTATTTTGTTGATCCTGAGATTTTGTATCTGAAGCTGTATCTGAACAACTTATCAATAAGCCTGGCATGATTATTAATAAGTTAATCAATAAAATGGTTGGTGTATGTTTATTCATTGTATATTCCAATTTAATCAAATTGACGCTTAAAGCAAGTGTAGCTTTTTAAAAAATCATTAAAATTTAATCAAGCGCTTGATAGGAAATATAAGTTAAACTATCATTATTAAAAATTTGGTGATAATTATGTTTGAATCTGATGTAGTTTCTGAATTAGTCTTTGCATTAATGATCCTGGTCTTTTTCGGCTTGCTCAGTTTTGCAAGTATTTTTTTATTAAAAAGAGTGATTAATAAATTAACACAATCTACTGAGTCAACTTTGGATGATCAATTAGTCAATAGTTTGAAGCGGCCGGTATTTTTTGTAATTATTGGCCAAGGTATTTTTATTGCTATTGATTCTATAAACAGCCTTATAGAATATCAAAGCTACATTGATAATTTATGGATGACGTTTAATGTTGCCATAAGTCTCTTGATTATAAGAAAAACTTTTGACAGTTTTATTACTTGGTATGAAGCAGAGTATATTTTTAATCCTTCTTTTTCTGGTAGTAGCAAATTACAAATATTTATTAATCGTTCTAATCTACCAATTATTAAACGCATTGTTAATTTTGTTTCTTGGCTTGCAGCATTTTTAATCCTTTTAACTATGATGGGTATTTCAATTAGCCCTTTATTGGCTGGATTGGGAATTGGGGGATTTGCTTTTGCTTTAGCTGTACAACCAATTTTAAGTAATGTTATTGCGAGCTCTTATATGCTTTCAGATTCATCTGTGAGAGTAAACGATTTTATTGAAATAGATGGTGGCCCAACTGGCTGGGTTGAAGATATTGGTTGGAGAGCTACAAGATTACGCACTTTTGATAATAACTTAATCATGATACCTAATTCCCACTTAGCTGATGCCACCGTGACGAATTTTGATGCAGTTGATTCTCCAATGGATGTAAAAGTTGAAACTGGCGTTGCTTATGAGTCCAATTTACAGAGAGTTGAAGAAGTTTGCTTAGACGAATTGGCAAAAATTATTGAAGAAAATGAACAAGCAGTTACTACTCGTCAACCTTTATTTTTGTTTACTGAATTTGGAGATTCTAATATTAATTTTTTGGTAAAGATTCGTGCGGTGAATAGACGCGATGTTGGTTCTTTGAAACATATTGTTATAAAAAGATTACATCAAAGATTAGAAAATGAAAATATTGTCATTAATTACCCAGCTCGTCGAATATTAATTGATAAAGACAACAGTTTGTAATTTTGCATGTTTAATTTGATTATGGATAAAGAGGTGGTTTTTTTAATCCACTTGCTTCTTCAAGTCCGAACATAATATTCATGCATTGTAAGGCATTTCCACTTTGTCCTTTGAGTAAATTATCAATTGCAGAAAATATCACAGCATGAGTGCCTGATGCATCAACTTTTACTGATATATCACAATAATTAGAACCTCGAACATTTTTTATTGTTGGCAAACTGTCAACTATTCGAACAAATGGCTCCGATTTGTAATACTCTTTGAAAATCTTTAATATTTGCTCTTCGGAAGTTTTTTGCAATAAATTAAGATGTATTGTAGACATAATTCCTCTAGTAGTTGGAATGAGATGTGGTACGAATTGTAAACTATTGATTGGTGTACCAATATTTGAAATTATATTTTTGACTTCTGTAACATGTTGGTGTCCTAATGCTCGATAGGGCACAAAGTTACTTTCCATATTTGAAAAATGCATTATTTCACTTAAACTTTTTCCAGCTCCTGATGTTCCAGTAACTGCATCGATTACGATATGGTCAGTATTGATTAGTTTTTTATCATTTAACGGGGCAAGGCCCAAAATCATTGATACAGCAAAACAACCAGGATTGCCAACAATTTGCGCATTAGCTATTTTTTCTTTATTCAATTCTGGAACACCATAAACTGATTCATTTAAGTAATCAGACATTGCATGGTCTACTTGTTCAATTTTAGGATGTTTTTCAGCATATTCTTTATAATCTTGCGTTGAAGAAAATCTAAAATCTCCTGAAAAATCAATTATTTTTATCTTGTTTGCTATCTTTTCTTTAAAAATTGTTTCTAATGTATTTGATGCAACTGAATCAGGAGTTGCAAAAACAATGATGTCGCAATTATCACCAATTAATGTAGATGACGCCTCTTTTATTTTCATTCCAGATAAGCCATTAATATGAGGATAATAATCATCAATAGTCTTACCAAAGCTCTCCTTAGTAAGTAAACTTGTAATTTCAAAATTTGGATGGTTCAATAACAACTCAATTATACCAATGCCACCGTAACCAGTAGCTCCAATGATTTGAACTTTTATTTTGTCTTTCATTATTTACCTCTGCAAATTGCCATTGACTACTTAATTCGCAATCAGTGCTCAATTCAGACTCTTTTTAAAGTATTATATAAGTAATTATGGATAAATTTGAGCAATTAAAACAAAAAAACTGGGTATCATTATTTCTTCTCAATGAAACAGAACTACTTAATCTATGCAGAGTGGACAATTTTTTATCTTCAAAACCAGGAGGGCAACACCGTGATAAGAAGGCTTCATCTGTCAGGCTTACTCTATTTAATGGTGACATTGTTACAACTTCATCTGACAGCAGATCTTATCAGGCAAATCAAAAATATGCTGTAAATAGGTTAAAAATAGAAATTATATGTAAATATCGTTCAGAAATTTCTATTAAAAAGTGTATTAATTTATTTCATCTAGAACAATATTTTACTGATGCTTGGTTAGTTAAAAATGGCAGAATTAATATCGCTGCAAATAATAAAAATTATCTTATTTTTGCAGCGATAATTTTAGACAGTCTATATATTCATGAATGGAATTTTCGAATAGTTGGTAAAATATTTGGAGTTACCACATCACATTTAGTTAAATTTTTGTCTAAGGAAAAGAAATTATTTGTTTTTGTAAATATGGAACGTCAAAAGCTTGGGATGAGGCCTTACAATTAGTTTTATGATTTACCAATATCCCAGCTGATTATTTTCTTTACTTTCACCTTAACATTGACTCTTTTTTCTGCATGTTTTCTAACATCTTCTATTGTTCTAGATGACTTATATTTTTTATTTATTTGATTAATGTTCTGAATAATTAATTCTTTATCTGAACTAATTTCTGCATCACCTTGAATGATTAGCCCATGTAATTCGTTATATTTTGTCCCAGCTTCCAGCATGAGCACAATCCTTTTATCTCTCTTCAAGTTAATTATTTTTTGTGATTTATTGTAACTTGTAAAATTGATTTCATTATTTTCATCAACTATAAACCACATTGGCACTAAGTGCGGAGTACCGTCTTTGTTAATTGTCGCCAGATTAATTATTTGACTGCCTTGAATTAACTTTATTTTTTTTTCATCATCTAGTTGATACTTTTTCTTATCTCTAGGCATTTTTTTCCTAAATATCTTTTTTTCTTCTATTATGTTATATTTACATAACTAAATGCGGCGGTAAATATGGATCAACCTTTAAATGGAATTTGTGTAGTAGAAATTAGTGATTCTATTGCTGGTTCTGCTTGCACAAAAACCTTTTCCGATTATGGTGCTCGTGTTATTAAAGTTGAACCATTTTCTGGAAACAAAATTAGAAGAATGCCTCCATTTAAACAGGATATTCCAGACATCAATGGAGGCGGGTATCATCTTGCATTTGATACAGGAAAAGAATCAATTATATTAGATTATTCGACAAATTCAGGCATTGAAGTGATTGATAGGTTATATCAATTGGCTGACTTAGTTATTTTTGATACTACAGTAGAAAAAACAAAAAAATTACGAAGCATAATAAATGACGACAATTATCCTAGCACAGTCTCAATTACGCCACATGGCATGTCTGGTCCATTTCAGGATAGAATTGAAAATGACATGTCAATCCTTGCATGGACAACTAGGATGTATAGGAATTCAATGGACAATATGGAGCCTCTACGTAATGCGCCTGGTTCTACCCTTGTACAAATTGGCCATACTGCTGCTGCTGTAGCAATAGGCATCTACTGGGGTCATAAACATGATGAAATAAGAAGAGACGCAGAGGTTGCTGGCGTAGAAGCAATTTTAGGAAACGTTGATACTGGTTTTGTAAGTTGGATTTTTACTGGAAATTTACCTGAAAGAATTGGTGGTCAATTAAAAACAAGATATCCAACAGGAATTTATCCTTGTAAAGATGGATATATTATTTTGTCTGCAAATGAAGAACCCTGGTTCTCTAGACTTTGCAATGCGATAGGTCATCCAGAAATTTTAGAAGATGATCGTTTTACTAAAGATAGAGAAAACAATTGGCCAGCATTTATGGAATATTTGGGCCCCTATTTAGATAGTCATGATAAAAATTATATTTTTACACACCTACAAGAACATGGTGTAATGGTTGCCCCTGTTCTTAATGCATCAGATCTCCTTGATGATCCTCAAGCAAAAGCCAGGAACTCTTTTCTTAAAATAGATTCTGCAATTGGCGAGCATGCTCTAGCTGGGGCACCTTTCCATTTGAACAAGATGAATGATGATAGTTTTCGATTATTGGCTGCTCCAAAGTTAGGCGAACATACAAATACATTGCTTCACGAGATTGGCTACACAAAAGATGAAATTATTGCACTTTTTCGTGCAAAAATTATTGGGTAATATTATGGGCAATAAATCACTTCAAGGATTAAAAATAGTCGAAATGACCGAGGCATGGGCTGGCCCTGTTTGCGCCTCATTGATGGGTGATATGGGTGCAAATGTAATTAAAATTGAATCTTTTCCAAGACATTCATTAACAAGGCCAACTTCTCCAAGATACGCAACAATGCCTGGAGAAGGACCTGTGTACGAAAGAGATGCATTGCATCATCAGGGAAATAGAAATAAACGCAATATGGCAATAGATATAAGACAAGAATCTGGTAAAAAAATTTTAAAAAAAATACTTTTGGATGCTGATGTTTTTATTGAAGGGTATGCTGCAGGAAAAATTGAAAAGCTGGGTTTTGGTTGGAAAGATGTTCAAAAGATTAACCCAAATATCACTATGATATCTATTGCAGGATGGGGACTAGAAGGCCCATACAAAAAAATGGTTACTTTAGGAGCCGGACTTGATGCTACAACAGGCCACTTATCTTTACGTGGATACCCTAAAGGGGATTTTGTTGACACGCATCCAAACTTTCATTCTGATGCAACAGGTTCATCAACTATATTTTTTGCTGCATTAACGGCTTTATTGCAACGCAAAAAGTTAAACAAAGGAACATTTATTGATCTTTCGCAGTGGGAAGGATTAGTTTGGCAATTCCCAAGTATTTTAGCAGAATGGACAATGAATCAACGGATACCTGATAGATTAGGCAATAATGATCCGCACATTGTTCCTCATGGGGCATACCGTACAAATGAACATGATAAATGGGTAGTTGTAGCTGCAGAAGATGATGAACAGTGGAAAAGTTTATGCAGGGTAATAGGTAAAAATGAGTGGTCAGAACTTACACATGAATATTCTAGTATTGTAGGAAGAATGCGAGGAAGAGAAGAAATTGATGTAGCCATTGAATCATTTACACAACAATATGATGGTTTTAGTATTGCAGAAACTTTACAAGATAATAATGTTATAGCATCTCCAGTAGTTACCCCTCCAGATGTCCTTCTTTCTAACCAACTTCACGAAAGATCTTGGCATCAGACAATTACCCACAAATGGACTGGGCCAATTATGGTCGGCGGGTTTTTATGGAATGTAGAACCAGATGTTTTAAATTGGGATATTCCAACTGCATTAGTCGGCCAACATAATGAAGAGATTTTAAATGAATTAGGCTTTAATGAAGAACAAATTGCTGAATTCTATAAAAGCAGAACAATTGGCAATAAATATGATGATTAATTTATATTAGACAATAACCCATTTTCCTTTTAATTTTCCTATAATTACTATAGTATTTATTCTTAGTATTTCAATTTCATGAGAAAATTATGACACAACCTTTAGATGGATTAAAAATTATTGAAATTGGTGGCACTGTAAGTGTTGCTGCAGCAGGAAAAAAGTTTGCAGACTTTGGTGCAGATGTGATTAAAATTGAACCACCTAAAATAAGCGAAGTAAGAAAAATCGCTCCATTTCCAGATGATATTTTTCATATTGATAAAGGAGCAGTGCATTTAGCATTTGATTCAAGTAAGAGATCAATTGTTGTTAATCACTTAACGAATTCAGGAAAAGAGATCATTCAAAGACTTGGAAGCAAAGCCAATCTGATTATTATGGATATTCCTGCTATAGAAGCTTCTAATATAATAAATATTTTTAAAGATGGTGACAATCTTTTAACAAATATTGTAACCATTACCCCTCATGGCATGACAGGACCTTATAGAGATAGAATTGAAAATGACCTTACTTTATTTGGCTGGTCTACTAGATCTCATAGACATTCAATTACAGGCAGAGAGCCACTTCGATACGGCCCTTATGCTGGAGTTGTACAAATTGGTTCAACTGCTGCAGCTGTTGGCATGGCGGCAATTTGGGGTAGTCGCAGTGAAGGAATGTCGCGTCTCATTGATGTTTCTGGTGTAGAGGCATTGATGGGCAATGTTGATAGTGGTTTTTTTCTCTGGGCAGTTAATGGTGCCTTACAACCTCGTTCAGCTGGCCAATCAAGAGGACTTTATCCAATGGGAGCTTACAAATGTAAAGATGGGTATATGCTTTTTTCCGCTGGAAGAGATCCTGTGTATTCACGTCTATGTAATGCAATTGGTAGGCCTGATTTGTCTACTGACAAGCGATTTACAGATCCAGTTGAAAAACCCAAGAACTTTGAAGCATTTAAAGAAATACTTGAAGAATGGCTTGCAACAAGAACAAAATATGAGGCTTTTGATGAATTGCAAGAAAAAGGAGTGATGTGTTGCCCCGTTCTTGATGCGTCTGAGCTAGAAAATGATCCACAATCTGTTTATAGAAAATCTTACATTACTAGAAATCAAGATGGCATCGGTGACATAACTATTGCAGGGCCTCCCTTTAGAATGAATGGACTACATTCAGATGCATGGCAATCAAAACCTGCTCCAAATTTTGCTGAACATACGAACGAAATCTTAAAAGAGCATGATTATAGTACGCAAGAAATAATTGCTTTATTTCGTGCAGGTGTTACAACTTAGTGAAGGATTCATATGACTAGTGAATTACTTAAAGGAATTAATGTTTTAGAGATAGCTGAGGTTTGGGCTGGACCTTTCGGATGTTCTCTTATGGGAGATCTTGGCGCAGATGTTATTAAAGTTGAGAGCTATCCTCGAAAATCTGAAACTAGAAATGCTGGAGATCCTAGGCTTGATCCAAGGGTGTCTGAAGGAGAAGGTCCAATTTATGAACGCATCAATACGCATCATCATGGCAACAGGAACAAGCGCAATATTGCTTTAGACATTAGGACTCCAGAAGGGAGAGAAGTGCTAACTAGGTTGATCAGATGGGGCGATATACTTGTTGAAAGTTTTTCTGCAGGCACAATTGATAGGCTTGGGTATGGATGGGATACCGTTAAAGAGATTAATAAAAGAATTACTATGTTGTCCTTAGCTGGCTGGGGTCAAGAAGGACCATACCTTGGAAGAATTATGTTTGGTGTTGGTTTTGATGCTATGGCTGGACACTCTTTAATTAGAGGATATCAAGATGGAACTCCTGAAGAAATAATACCAATTTTACATTCTGATGCCACAGTGCCATTAACTTGGATCGTAGCTGTTCTTGGCTCATTGATGGAAAGAGATAGGACTGGTCAAGGAAGCTATATTGATTTAGCTCAGATTGAAGATTTGGCCTGGCAATTTCCTGGTATAATCTCTGATTGGAAAATGAATAATCGAGTTGCAAAACCTGTTGCCAATTCAGATCCTAGTATTGTCCCGCATGGCTGTTATCAATCATTAGGTGATGATAGTTGGATTAATTTAGCAGCTGAAAATGATTCTCAATGGCAAAGCCTTGCTACAATGATGGGTCATCCGGAATGGGCAAATATTGAACATTCATGGGCTACAATTATTGGTAGAATGGATAGCAGAGAAGAAATTGACTCTCATATTAATCAATTTACTCAACAATATGATGCTTTTGATTTAGCAGATAAATTACAGTCACAAGGTATTATTGCTGCTCCAGTATTGTCACCTCCCGATCCTCTTATGAGCCCACAATTACATGATAGAAATTGGTTTGAAATTGTTGATCATCCGTATATTCCTGAAAGATTATTAGGAGGTTTTTTATGGAAAATTAAACCTGATGCGCCTTCTTGGGATAAACGAGCAGCTTTAGTTGGAGAAAACAATGATGAGATTTTAATGCAATTAGGTTTCTCATCTGATGACATTGCACAAATGATAAAAAAAGAGGTCATTGGTGATTCTTATGATGAGGCAACTCGCTAAAGGAGCTTGATGTAAATGGCAAGTAAATATGATTTTTTTGAAGATTTTTTTGATCTAATAAGCTTTAAAGAGCAAGCAAAACGCAAGGCTAGATTAAATCGATTTGCTAACCCTATTCAAAAATTTATTTATGCTGAAATTTCTAGTGGAATTTTCATCATCACTGCAGTCATCTTTGCATTAATTATGGCTAATTCTCCCTTAGATAACTTTTATTATGATTTTGTTCATTTAAAAATTAAGATTGCAATTGGTAGTAATATGCTTGCAGGCGATCTGCATTATTGGATCAATGATGCAGCAATGGTTATATTTTTCTTTTTAGTAGGCACTGAAATTAAAAGAGAAGTATTGGTTGGAGAACTTGCTGATAAGAAAAGCTTACCTGTTCCACTACTAGGTGCCTTAGGTGGCATGATTGTGCCTGTGCTAATCTTCTTAATAATTCTCGATGATCCTGCTGCCAGGTCAGGTTGGGGAATTCCTATGGCAACTGATATAGCAATTGCACTAGGGGCAATGGCTTTGTTGGGGAAACGTGTTCCTACAGGTTTAAAGGTTATATTACTTGCAGTTGCAATAGTTGATGATATTGGCTCTATACTTGTTATTGCATTATTCTATACGGAGACAATTTCCTTAATTTATTTATTGGCGGTTATTTCATGCTTAGCATTAATTGCTTTATGTAATTATATTGGTATACGTTCAGTTCTTTTTTATATTTTTTTAGGAATGATTGCATGGATTTGTGCGAGTCAGTCAGGCGTGCACCCAACTATTCTTGGGGTAATATTGGGATTTATGACACCGTGGAAATCTTGGTATCCTACAAAATCTTTTCCAGAAATAGCAAATAAATTATTACTAAGAATAAATAAAAACCTAGAAGATTCTAAAGAAGACACTGATGTTGAAAAAGCTGAACAAGATTTATTGGCAATGAGTAATATTGCTTCAGAATCAGTTTCTCCCTTGCATCGAATTGAAACCTTTTTGTTACCTTGGTCAGCTTTTCTCATAGTACCAATTTTTGCATTTACTAATGCAGGAGTTTATATAGGTGAAGGGGCCTTGTCTGATGCACTTAGCTCATCCTTAACCTATGCAATCGCATTCGGCTTATTGTTCGGTAAACCTCTTGGCATAACAATTGGAGTATGGCTTGCTATCAAGTCAGGAGCAAGATTTCCAAGAGGAGTCAACTATACTAATGTTTTTGGCATGGGTATGATCGCAGGTATTGGTTTTACTGTAGCTTTGTTTATTACTGAGCTTGCTTATGTTGATGAATTGTTTTTACGAGATGCAAAAATGGGTATATTAATTGCCTCTTTTTTAGCAGCAATATTTGGATATCTGATGTTGCGAATATCTTCTAAAATTGCAGAGTAGTTTTAATGGATTTATTTACTAGTTTATTTCTTCTATTGTTTGCACTTACCATTCTTATTAGTGCTGCTTCTGAAATGGTGGAAAGCTCTATATATATCGCAAAAAAACTCAATATTCCAAAAGCAATAATTGGTGCGACAGTATTAGCTTATGGAACGTCTAGTCCGGAAATCCTTGTGTCTTTGCAGGCAAATTTAAATAATGAAGCTAGTATTGCAATAGGAAATGTTATTGGTTCAAATATTGCAAATGTTTGCATAGGCATGGGCATATTATATTTTTATGGAATAAAAAAGTTCAATATCAAACCAGATTTTACAACTTCAATTCTTTTTTTGATTTTGAGTACCTTCGTCGTTATTTTTCATATGTCTGATGGTGTTATCGCAATGCATGAGGGGTTTGTCCAAATGGGCATATTAATTGCATTAAATATCTTATTAATTCGAGAAGCTCGTAATTTTGAGAATGAAGCACAAGTTACATTTTCTGATTATTCTTTTTATGGTTATAAAACTCATTCGATAAGTTTGATAAGTTTGATTTTAATTTTGTCTATCATCATTTTAATTTTTTCATCAAACCTTGTTGTGATTTATGCAATTGAATCAGCTACTTTATTAAAAATTAATGCATCTTTTATAGGTTTATCAATTATTGCCGTCGGTACGAGTCTACCAGAAATTTTAGTTACCATTGCTTCAATAAAGAAAAAGGAATTTTCAATAGCAATTGGTAATATAGTAGGTTCAAATATTTTAAATATGCTAGCTGTTTTAGGTATCCCAGCATTATTTAGTACTTTTGATATTTCTTCAGGTGATCTAAATTATCAAATGATATTTTTATTTTTAAGTTCTTTATTGATCTTTATACCATTTATTATAGATAAATTTCAGAAAACTATAAGTGTTGCATATTTTTCAATGTATATATTTACATTGTATTATTTTGGAGTTAATGCTTAAAACGACTATGTTTTTTGCATTAATAAAGAAGCAATATTTTTTAATGCTACTGTGATAAGAATGAATCCAAATATTTTTCTTAAGTTTTCTTGATCCAATGAGCCAGCAATTTGTGCTCCAATAATTGCTGCAATCACTACAGGAATAATCATTATAATTACTATTTCTTTATCAATAATTTTTTTACTGATATTTCTTGATGTCGCAGAAATTGCAGTTGCAATTACTGCAGCTAATGAAATACCTTGAGCAATAGATTGCTCAATACCCTGAATTAATGTCAATGCTGGCACAAAAAGTACACCTCCCCCTATACCAAGCAGGCCTCCAGCTGTACCTCCAATAAAACCAATTATGAATGTAATGAGCAGTGAGAAAATATCATTTTCCATTTAATTGCCTAGTAACAATCGAATACCAACTATAATTAGAAAGATAGAAAATATGAGTTTTAATCTACGGTCAGGAGTTACATGCATGATTTTGGATCCTATTTGCCCACCAATAATACCGCCCAAACCAAGGATTGATGCTATCACCCAATCTATATCACCACGAATAATATATAGAGTTAATGCTGCTGTTGCTCCAAAAATTACTATGACTAATGAATTAGCATGAGCACGATGTTGTTGCATTTTTGTGAAACTTGTAAATAATGGAACCATAACTGTCCCACCACCAATACCTGTTAGCCCAGATATGATTCCGCCAGTTATACTTATTATTAAATACTTTATTTTTTTCATTTGCCTAAATCAATCTATATTATTAGCATACTCTTTTTTTAATTGACTACGTTTAATTTTTCCATTTCTTGTTCTAGGGATTTTCTTAATTGGATAGATTACATGAGGCATCTTATAATTTGCTAATGTCTCGGCTAATGTTAATTTAATATCTTCTTCAACAAATTTAGAATTACTATTTAAAACAACTACTGCACAAATTAGCGTTTTATTTTCATGCGCTTGCATACCAAATACAGCAGATTCATTAACATTATCTAATCCATCTAATGCTGCTTCAACTTCCACGGGAGACACTCTGTATCCAAACGATTTAATTATTTCATCACTTCTACCATGAAACCAAATATAGCCATCTTCATCAATCGAAGCTGTATCACCACCGATAAACCAATCTCCTCTAAAAACCTCTTTTTCTTCTTCTGGTCTTTTCCAATAACCTAACATAAGACCTGGGTCAGATTTATGCGATGCTAGTAATCCAACTTCATTGGCTTGCAAAGGAGTAGTTCCATTTTCTTCAGGAAGAATAACAATATTGCGACCTGGTTGTGGTTTTCCTGGAGAGCCTGGCTTGATTTCTATTTTTTTATGTGTAGAAATGTATGTTGAAAGCTCAGTCATACCTAATGCTTCATATAAGTCTGTACCTACCGTTGATTGCCATCCTTTTAATACTTCTTTAGGAAGAGGTTCACCAGAGCAAAGCCCATATCTCAATGAACTTAAACTTTTTTTACTAATTTCTACATATTTTAGAATTTGCCTATAGATAGTTGGTACTCCTACGAATATAGAAATCTGATATTTTTCTATCATTTCGATCCATTTTTTCGGTTCTTTTGAGCCGTTATACAAATGAGAATGCCCACCTGCAAGCCACACATCCATCAATCCCACCCCTAATGTGAATGTCCAGTTCAATGTTCCAGCATGCAAGACATTATCGTCAGGTTGATAATGCTCCCATCCCTCTTTCATAAGCTTTCGACCCAGTATTGTACGGTGTGCATGCAAGACGCCTTTTGGTTTAGAAGTTGTACCTGATGTATAAACCATAAATGCTGGTTTGTCCGCCGTTGCTTTACTTGCATAGAACTTATTTTTTGCAATTGATGAATTCAATTGCTCAGGAGATATTAAGTTATAATCTCCTTTATATGTATTTTCTGTTTCTAAAGTAATAATTTCTCTTGCTTCACTGTCTTTTAACAAAAAATTTATTTCTTGATTGGATAATTCTGGAGAAGCAGGAATTGGTATTTTATCAGCTAAAATTGATGCAAAAAAGCAAAAGGCATATTCAGCTGAATGCGGCATGCGAATTAATATTTTGGAATTTGAACTTTTGACAATTTTATTTAAATTAGTTGCATAAATATTTAGAATATCCCACAATTCTTCATAACTCCATGTTTGACTATTGTTGCCATCAATAAACGTAAATGCGGCTCTGTTTTTAGCTTGCGGATCCTGGGACCATTTTTCTAAACATTCTTTAGTTAGATTAAAAATTTCATTCATTGTCATATTTTATTTCTATATAATAAGTAAATTTTTAGAATTACCAATCAAGCATATAATTAACTTATTATATAGAAAAGAGGTGTCGATTTGGAATCTGATTTTGATGTTGTTATAGTTGGTGCAGGTGTAGTTGGTCTTGCAATTGCAGCAAGCATTTCTCATAATCAACGAACATTAATTATTGAAAAGAATTCAAATTTTGGCTTAGAGTCATCTAGCCACAATAGCGAAGTAATCCATGCAGGTATCTACTACCCCATTGGGTCCAATAAACATTTGTTATGTATTGAAGGCAATAAGCTTCTATATGAATGGTGTAATAGATATCAGGTTAGGCATAAACGAGTAGGAAAAGTTGTTAATGCGATTAATCAAGGTGATTTGCAGAATCTTGAAGATGCTTGGCATTTGGCATCTGAAAGTGGCGCTAGAGTTAGAAGACTAACTCTCAATGAATTGAAGGAATATAGAAAAAATATTGCTATTGAGGACGGTTTTTTTTCTATTGATACTGGCATTCTAGATTCTGTAAATTTTTTGAAATCATTAGAATATTTTGCTAAACAAAATGAAACATTTTTTGCATATAATACTTTTCCTATCAACATTCAAAAAAATAATGGTAACTTTAATATTCAGATAAAAAATCACGACGATTCTGAGGATCAAATTACTGCGAATTTGATTATTAATGCAGCTGGTCATGGTGCGCCTCAAATTGCTGCAATGACAGGGTATAAAATTAATGGGGAAGATGCTAATGTTCCAATATTTAAACAACATGTAAATAGAGGTATTTACTATGATATTGTGAACAATAAAATTAATCATTCGATCAATAATTTGATTTACCCTGTGCCAATTAATCAAGAGCCTATGCAGGGCTATATCAATTCTTCAGGGGGACTAGGTATTCATTTGACAAAAACTTTGGATGGAAATCTTAAATTAGGCCCAGATGCTGAATGGCTAAATAGTGATGATGAAATGGATTACATAAATGACGGAAAAAAGGCTGAAGAATTTTATTTTGCTGGAAAAAGCATTCTTCCTAAATTAAATTTTGAAGATATTGCACCTGCACATATTGGTTATCGCTCTAGACTTCATACTAAAGAAAATCAATATGCTGATTTTTTAATTTGGAAGGACAAACAGTATATACATTTAGGCGGCATTGAATCTCCTGGATTAACTTCAAGTTTAGCAATTGCAAAAAAAATCAAAAATTTATTATAAAACACTGATTTATTTTCCTATCGCATTTCATGACAATTTCTGATAGTTTAGTTCTTATTATTGAATTTTAGTAGAATTATAATTATGACGAAAAATAAATTTCCAATAGATGCAAGTCAAATTCTTTTTTTTGCGAGGTCTATTAATGAAGAAAACCCACTATATCATGATGAAGAAGATGCTAAATCAAAAGGGTTTAAAGATGTCATTGCCCCTTTAACTTTCGTAGAAGCATATCATCAGTTTGACTCTACCTATAGATTGAGACCTAATCCAGATAAAAAATGGCCTGGGACACCAAGGAAAAAAAATATAGAACCTAAAAAGAATGATAATCAGAAAAAGCAAAGCAAATCAAAAGGCGGCACTGGTTTACATGCTGAGCAACATTTTGAATATCATATGCCTATATATAATGGAGATTTGCTTCATTGGGAAGATGGTGAAGCAAAATCATGGGAAAGGGAAGGTAAAAAAGGGGGCAAACTGATTTTTACTGAATACACCACACAATTTTTTAATCAAAATAATGAATTAGTTGTTACTGCAAGAAAAGTTACTGTAGTGACTGAAAAAGTAGTAAAAGAAAAAGATGAGTAGGGAGATTATGAGTGAATTGATTGATGATATCAAAGTAGGGCAAGAATTCACTGAAGTAGTTGTGGAGAATTTAACTCGTACACAAATTGTACAATATGCAGGTGCATCTGGTGACTTTAATCCATTACACACTGATGAACCATTTGCTACTGAAATAGCTGGGTATCCATCTACATTTGCACATGGCATGTTAGGCATGGCATTAACAGGCAAATTATTAACAAAACTTTTCGATCATATAAAAATTAAGAAATTTGGTGTTAGATTTCAGAATATTATTTGGCCAGGTGATACTCTAACTACTAAGATAGTTGTTGAAAAAATTACTAAAGAAAAAGAAGAAAATTTGATTGAATTAACAATTCAAACTTTTAATCAAAAAAATGAAATTGTCTTAAGTGGTTCAGCATCTATAGAAAATAATTAATGATTATTACTTGATATTCATTATTAACTTATCATCGATTACTACAATTAATTCGTTATCAATGATTGCAATTTGGTTGAGCTTGCCTTGATTTATACCAATGCGATTAATTTCTTTTCCTGTTTGAGCATCTAAGGTTACTAAATCATTACCGATACCGAGAACTAAGCCAGACTTTGTGATAATTGGATCAGTGACACTATTTTCATAATCAACTTGCCAATTGTAATCTCCTGTTTTTTTGTCAATGGATTTAATTGATCCATCATAATGTACTGTAAAAATACTATCTTGATTTATTGCAGGGATTTTTAAATGTACAATAGTTCTTCTGAAACTGCCTTTGCCTAAACTAGTTATCCAATTATTTTCATCTCTGGGGATAATAGGTGCCATGTTCCATCCCATCAGTTGGCCCCAAATAAATCGAAGAGTGGGGATTTTATCCCACCAATAACCTCTAGCATCTTTGCTTATAGAGCCTGCCTCATTTTTAGCAAAAATGTAAAAATTATCTCCTTCAACATAAGTATGTTCTACCCAGCTAGTTCTATGCTTGTGTAATACTTCGCCTGTTTTTCTATCTATATGAACGACAAGACTAGATGTAGATATAATTAGTATGTCATCATTTGCAGAAACAGCAGTTGCAGGAAATTCATTAAGATTTTGTATTTTCTTAGACCAAATTAGATCACCATTGTTAACATCGAAAAAATATATTTTGTCCAAGGAATTTGCATATATGATTCCATCTACTATGCTAATGCCAGTTAAAAATACATCAGCAGTTTGTGTTTGCCATAAAGTTGTACCTGTAGCAATATCTATCGCATTGACTATTCCATCTCTTTGAGGAAAATACATTTTGTCTTCAATGATTAAAGGAGTACTATCTAGTAGCCCAGGAATTTTTTTACTCCATACTAATTGGCCTGTTTCTTTAGAAATTGCATTGATTTGACCATTGACTAGTGCATAGATAATGAAATTTTTATTTCCAATGATGTTTGTAGACAATCCTTTCATATTGAATAACTGTGGAACCTCCATTTGATGCTCCCATACAACTTGGCCATTTAGATCAAAGAACTGATTAAGGTTCCTCATGCCAACTGATTGCCCATATTCACTTGGCCATGATTTTCCTTCAGAAATTAATTCAATTGATGTACTACTTATTGGCAATGCTGGGACAATGCGATATTTGTTGATATACAATAAGTTGCCAAAAATAAATATAAATATATAAATTGAAATTGCTGATAGAAATAAAAATCTTTTTCGTAGAAAATTTGACTGTTCTTTTAATCTTGTTGCTTTATCTATAAATGTTTTATTTTGTTCGTTGGTGACTCTTTTTTGTATTGAGATATCCCGCAAATTAAATAAACACTTTCTACATATATTTGAATCTGCATTTACTTCGATTGAACAACGAGGACATATTTTATATTCTTGATCCATTTTTATTTCTTATTTCTATCAAAATTTTTTTTCATATGTTCAATATCATGGAATTTTGGTTTTCTTTTCTCTAAAAGAGCTAATAATGCTTCTCTGTGTTCAGCAGACTTTCTTGCATCAGCAAAATTGTCTATTGATCTATTTGCAACTTCTTGGAATGAAGTTGCAACCATATCTTGAAAAACCATCTCTTTAATTGTGTATAAAGTATTTGTCGGATTATAGGCGATAGAATTAGCAATTTTAATAGCTTCATCAATAAGATTATTGGGTTTGTATATTTTTGTTATTAAACCAAAATCAAGTGCTTCATTTGCACTATATATATTTCCTGTAAGCATCATTTCTTTTGCTCTTTGCAAACCAATTAACTTTGGAAGCAGCCATGAGCTATCCAGTTCAGGCGTTAAACCTAATTTTGAAAATCTCATTGAAAACTTAGCTTCTGTAGAAGCTAAGTTAAAATCAAACCAAAATGTACAAGTTAAACCTGCTCCTAACGCTAAGCCATTAATTGCACCAATAATTGGCTTACTGCCTATCATTCTGTTTGCTTCAAAAGCAATAGGTTGATATTTCTCCCAATATTCTTTAACCTTTTTATCGCCTTTAGAAGCTGAAGCGAATTCACTAACATCTGCACCTGAGCTAAATGCTTTACCTTTTCCTGTGCAAACCATAGCACCAATAGTTTCATCTTTATTTATCGTATCAAGGAGCTCTATCCATTCTTTAAAAAATAAACCATTAAACGCATTTAGTTTTTCTGGACGATTCCAGGATGCTAGCAATACACGATCATGCTTTTCAATTGAGATAGTTTCATATTTCATAAAAAATCCTATTTTATGCTAGAATATAATATATCATAACTCAAATTATATAGAGGTTTTAGATGAATAAAGATGACGTAGCTAAGGCTATTGATGCATTAGATAAGGCAAAAGGTGAATGGTATCGTGAACGCGTATCATTTCCTGTAGATTTTTCTGATATAAGACGATGGGCGATAGGAGTATATTGGCCCGAGATCCCTCCAGAAATTTTTGTTAATGAAGATTATGCAAAAAAAACTAAATGGGGCAAAATTATAGCGCCAAGAGAGTTTAATCCATTTGCATGGCCTGTCAAAGCGAATGAATCCAATGGTGGGCTGGATATTGGCTTGATCCCTCATTTAAGAAGTATGGCTGGCGGTACAAATGATGTTTATGGTGTCCAGATTCATATAGGAGATGTTATTACTGAGCGAAGCAGAGTCAGTGAATATAAATTAACAAAGACAAGACTCGGCCAAACATTATTTGTAATAAATGAATCTGAGTGGGTTAATCAAAATAAAGAACTTGTAAGAACAAGATTTTCTACTGGAGTAAGATATTAAATGAAAAATAATTTTGATGATTTTGAAATTGGTGACATATCTCCAAAATGGGAACGAGTTACCGGTCCAATGGAATGGAATCGATTTGCTGCTGCAAATGATGAATTTTATTTAGTACATATGGATGATCAAGTTGCCATTGATGCTGAAAATCCTGAAGGCATGTTTGGCATGGGGCAAATGCGATTTTCATATATTCATAACGCAATTCGTGATTGGTTAGGGGATGAAATTGAAGTACAACAAGTTTCTTGCAGATATACAGCAATCAATCAAAAAAATGATACCTTGTCAACTACTCTTAAAGTTGTTGATAAAATTACAAATGCAAATGATGAAAAAATTCTTAAACTTGAAGTTGATGTTGTTAGGCAAGATGGAACATCAACTACTCCAGGTTTTGCGATAGTAAAATTATAAAAATAATTTTAACTTATTAATTTTTCAAGTAATTTGCCAGCTTCTTTTGGATCACCTTTTGGCATATATATGATTTGCACATCAGCACCATTTTTAGATCTTTCTTGTAATCGATCTCTGATTTGTTCAACCGTGCCAATGACTTGAATTTCTTCTACCATTTCATTGGATATTGCTTGAATAGCTTTATCCATATCTTTATTTAAGAAAGCTTTTTGTGATTCAGCAACTTCTTTTGCCCAACCAGTTCTAGTCATCATTTCATGATAGAAATTACCCATTCTATTTATATACATTTCAAGTGGCTTTCTTGCTTCATCCCAAATTTTATCATCATTATTTCCATCAAGAATAAATAAATGACTGTGTGGCGCTACAGTTATTTCATTGACATCTCTGTTAACTTTTTTTGCACCTATATTCATTTGATCTTTTAATTCATACATTCTTGAGCTTGGCCAATGTACTGGCATAATTCCATCAGCTATTTCGCCAGATTGCTCTAAGGATTTTGGTGTTAATGAAGCAATCCAGACTGGCACATGGTTGCGAGGCCTGTCATATCTTAATGAAAAACCTTGTGTAAGTTTATAAATTTCTCCTTCGTAAAATAATTTTTCACCACTTATTAACATGTTAAATATTTCAGTGTATTCTTTTAATCTTCTTAGGGGTTTCTTAAATGGAATTCCATGATAATTTTCTACTACTGCAGCACTTGAGCTTCCAATGCCAAGTATCATCCTTCCTTCAGATATTATTTCCAAGGTTGCAAAATCTTGAGCTAAGGCTGCAGGAGAGCGGGAAAACGAATTTATAATTGAAGTACCTATTTGAATTTTATTTGTATGTTCTGCAATTAAAGATAGCCAAGGTATTGCAGATAATTGCCAAGATTCAGGTACCACTACGCATTCATATCCGAGACTTTCTGCTATTTGGATTTTTTCTATAGATGTTTCCCAGCTTTCTGACACAACAACATCACTTCTACTGCCAGGAACTGATGTTGCAAGCGCTTTTTTTTCTGTTGAAACCATGCCTGTTAAAATACCTAAACGCATAGTTCTCCTTAATATATTTTACTTATACCTGAAACGCCCGAATTAAATTCAGCAAATGCATCGACGGTAATCACTCGATCTACAACATTTAAGTTAGCAAATTGTATAACAATCTTACCTATTGCTCTCGTATCAGGCAATAATGTTGGATTAATCTTTATGATTACTTCAGATTCTCTTATGCAATTTGTAATATTGCATTCTATATCTTTTCCCAATGCAACTCCTGCTGGTTTATCTAGCACGATCCAGGGATATGTTGTATAAGCATTCCATGACAGTAACCCTAAGCCGTTATTTGAAATTTTAATAGTCCTATCTTCTAGGTTATTTTTAGTATTAGTTTGTATTCTTAATTTATCTTTTGAAATTGAAACATTTGGTTGACCTAGCATCATATTGCTTGAAGGGATTATTGATTGAGGTTTCATAGTATAATTCATTGGTTGAGGAGTAGGAATATCCATATTGGTGTAGGGGTAATTGAAGTTAGATAATGATAATTTATTTGCAAATGTTGGATCAGATAAATTTGGCAGCGAAATGTTGACTTTTTGCCATAATTGTTTACCTGAGATTTTTGGTGGATTATTGAGACAACCCCATACTAATTCTTGATAAGGGTACTGATTTTTGGGATAACGTCCATCACATGTGTATGCTGGTCTTGGCCATGAGGCAAAAATTGGATCAAGGGGATGATTTGATTTATTTGTACCTGGACCGCTAAATCCGTTATAACTCCATGTTGCGTAATACCAGTTTTCTAAGATATCAGGATTAGAGTCGGTGTCTGTACCAACAATTGGTCTGCTCTGTGGTGCTTGATTCCATTTTTCAATTAATAACTCAGCCCCTTTAGCAATATTATAAGTTGGGTGAGTTGCTATAAGAACTTGCTCTTTGCTAAGAATTTTCCCCAGTGCAGGTTTTTCCATTCCAGATGTAATTTGCATGATGCCATATCCGCAATCAAACGCAATTAAAGCAGGACCTTTAGAATTATATGCAACTTGAGTCGTAGCCATTAGAATTTCAGATTCCACCCAGGCAATTGATTTCAAAATCTCTTGAGGCAGTTCTGCGCTCACCTCTCGTCTATTTTGCCTAGTCCCTGATTCTCCTGTAGGTAGTTCAAAATTACTGTCTCCTTTTAATAATTTGCCTGTTGCAGCAAATTCAAGTAACTTCAAATATGCTGTTCTATTCTTATCAGATTCATATGCATGTGGAGTATTTAAGAAAGCACAGGCATTAGCCTGCTTCTCTCCAATATTAAAGACAGTTATTATTACGAATGTACTTACGATCAGAATTGTTTTGAAATAAAATTTTTTCAATTTACATACCACCAATTTGCATAAATAATCAAATTCTCACTTTCAATTGGAAAACGAGTCTTATATTCATTATTCGAAACGAAAATTTTCTCTAAATAATTCATGTCTGGTTGTATATTTTTTATAAGCATATTCCCTCTTTTTTGATCAAGTGATATCGGAGTATCAAATCCATTAATAGGTTGTACATGTTTTTCAATTGTAGAATGCTTGAAATTAAAGATATTAATAGGCTGCTCGATTTGCATGAGGTCTGAATGACTACCAAAAGCTATCTCATTTGCACCTACCCATGTTGGCTGAAAATAGTTTATTGTTTCTGTATATTTATTGCCTGCATTACCTGCTATAGATAAAAATTCATTTTGAAAAGAAAAAGAATTTTTTTCAAAATTTAAATCAACATATTCTTTGTTCTTGATGTCTAAAATTTTTACAATGTATTGCAGTGATTTATTGCTGGGTTTTTGTTCTATATACATGAGTTTGTTTTTTTCTGAATTGATTGACCAATCTCTTATGAAATGATCAGAAATGTGTATAATTTCTTTTATTTCCATGTCAGATATCTCAATTAACTTGCTGCCTTGATTGTTATATTTGATTACATACAAAGCATTGTCATTAGACATGATTGGAAAGAGTGCCATCGCAGTATTGGTTTTAAATACAGTGTTTTTCATTCTTGTATTTAAGTTATATTTGATTAATTTAGTTTCTCCCTTATTAGAAGTTGATCGGTAATATACTGTTTTATTTTTTGCATCAAACAGTGGTTTTATCATTAAATCTGCGTCTTGGCCAATGACGATCTGCTCCTGTGATTGTAGGTTATAAGCAATAATTTCTGCATTGAACCTAGGATTAGAAAATTCATTGAGATTATTTGGAATAATCATAATTAAGTTTGAGTCATTACCCACTTTAGAGGCATTAACGCTCCAATTTGGTAAATGTTCTATTTCATGAATCTTTAATTTCTTTTCAAACTTTGTTCCTGAATAAGAATAAATTGTATCTTTGTATATAGAATGTTCTATAGTAACTACTCTGGCATCTTCTATCTGGGGTATTAAAGCTTGTTGAATATTTGAAAATATGCCATATTGTGAATTAAAAAAATATAAAAGTACTATCACGAACACTATAACCAAAACAAACGATCTGTTGAATAAATTAATTATTTTATGATTAATTTTGTTTTCTATAAATTTTTCTAACATGTTTCAAATGTACAATATGATTGAGTAAAAATATACTCTACATCTAAGGAGCTGCGAATTGTTTTTTGTGTATCTGTCTCTACTCAAGAATTCACCCTTAGCATTTTTTATTATTATTCTAGCTTTGAGCACTTCTTTGCTTTTAGGTTTAGTTTTACATGAGTTGGTTCATGGTTATATTGCAAATAAATTAGGCGATCCTACAGCAAAAAATAATGGACGATTGACGATGAATCCGCTTGCTCACTTAGATCCTTTTGGTTCCTCTTTAATTTTCTTTGTAGGATTTGGATGGGCAAAGCCAGTTCCAGTTAATCCAAATTATTTTTCAAATCCAATTAAAGACATGGCATTTGTGGCTCTTGCTGGTCCGTTAAGCAACTTGATAATTGCATTTATTTTTTCAATTCCATTTATTTTAAATATTCTTGTACCAACTCACCCTTTAGTACCTCCTGATTATGCAGATATAATCATTGCATTTTCAAAATTAAGCATTACTAACCTTTTAGGTCTTTTTTTTGGTACGATTGTTTTTGTAAATATTACTCTTGCAGTTTTTAATCTTATTCCTATCCCACCTTTAGATGGATTTAAGGTAATTCTCGGTTTGTTGCCTATAGATTTAGCATATAGATTGGCTAATATGGAAAAATGGGGTACAGGCATATTAGTCCTGCTTGTTGTATTGCCCTTTATTTCGAGCGGACTAATCAGTCCTTTATGGTGGTTTATAGAACCATTTAGAAATATTTTCATTCAATTTTTTGTTGAAAATATAAATGATTGGCCTTTTATGTTAAATGAACTAATAAAATAATCAGATTTTTGAATTGTTTATTGATAGAATATTTATAATAGTGATATTGAGAGGTGAATATGCAAATTGGCATTATAGGCACTGGTCTTATTGGTGCATCAATTGGACTAAGATTACACAGTCATGGCGAAAAAGGTATAAGTGTGATTGGCTATGATGTTAATCGAGATAACTTAAATCTTGCACAAAAAATTAATGCTATTGATTCAATTGCTGAATCTATAGACGTGGTTGTTAAAAATGCAAAAATGATTATAATTTCTGCACCTATTTTAGATGTTAAAGAAATTTTTGAAACAATTAATCAATCAATATTACAAAATAATGTTGAAAACTTGATTATTGCTGATACATCATCTTCAAAATCTCAAATTATTGAATGGGCAAATGCAATTTTGCCCAAGAATACCTTTTTTATAGGTAGTCATCCAATGGCAGGCTCAACAGAAGTTGGTCCCAATTATTCTGATGGTTCTATCTTTGAAGGTGCTAGATGGGTCATTACTCCTACAGAAAACAATCCCCAACATGCTATAGAAACCGTTCTGAGTTTTATTGAAGCAATGGGTGCTGAACCAATGTTTATGGACGCTCATGAACATGATTCATATGTTGCAGGAATCTCTCATTTGCCATTATTTGCACAAATAGCATTATTTTCTTTAGCAAGAGAATCGAATGCATGGGCAGAACTTTCTATGTTAGCTTCAAGTGGATTTAAAAGTGCATCCAGATTAGTCGGAACAAACCCATCACTTGCTTTTGATATTAATGAAACAAACCAATTGAATATCGAACATTGGATTGAAAGATACATCGAGGAACTAAAAAAAATCAAATCACTTTTACAAGATTCAGAAAATAAAGAAGAATTATTTAGGTTTCTTGGCGCAATGCATCTTGATTATTTAAAATTTTTGGACGGTGCTGTTGGTAGAGAGCATTGGGGAGAGGAATTAACAAACGTACCTGATTATAATGCATTTGATTTGCTTATGGGAGGTATGTTGACTGACAAACTTAGTAAACTTGATTTTGATAATAAAAAATAACTTAATCATTTGAAAGCCATTTATGAATAAAAAAATTATAAGGCCAAAAAAACTGAGAGGTACAATTACTCCACCTGGTGATAAATCGATAAGCCATCGTGCATTAATGTTCAATTCAATTGCAGGGCAAACCGCTCATATTAATGGAATTTTAGAGTCTGAAGATATACATGCAACAATCAATTGCCTAAGGCAATTAGGTGTTGCAATAGATTTGCAAAATGATGGAAGTTGCCGAGTTAAGGGATCGGGAATTAATGGCCTAAAAGCAACAGAACGTGATTTAGATTGTGGGAATTCTGGTACAACAATGAGATTATTAATGGGGTTGATTGCAAATATTGATGGAACTGTTAGATTAATAGGCGATGAATCACTGCAATCTAGACCTATGGAGAGAGTTTATAGTCTATTAAATACAATGGGCGCTAATATATTTTCTGAAAAATCAAACGGATGTGCACCTATTATTGTGGCAGGCAAACAACTCACATCTAATCAATCTATTGAAATGACAATAGCATCAGCACAGATAAAATCTGCCCTTATTTTAGCTGGTTTAAATTCTATAGGGACATTAAATATCATAGAACCATTTCAATCTCGCGATCACACTGAACGTATGCTTTCTGCAATGGGAGCAAAAATAAATATTGATGAAAATAACATCACTGTATATGGTGAAACCAATGAACTACAATCAATAGATATAGATGTACCAAGTGATATAAGCTCTGCAGCTCCTTGGATTGTTGCTGGCATTCTTCATCCAGATGCAGAAATTGAAATTAAAAATGTATGTGTAAATCAAACGCGTTCAGGGATTCTTGATATTTTCCTAGAAATGGGTGCAAGAATAGAGATTATGAACAAGCGTCTTGTAGGAAATGAAGAAGTTGCTGATCTTGGTATTTATTCTAGTTCTTTATCTAGCATAAATATTACTAAAGAATTTATTCCACGTGCAATTGATGAGATACCTCTAATTGCTTTAGGTGCTTGTTTTGCAAAAGGCGATACTAATATAAGTAATATAAGTGAATTAAAAGTTAAAGAAAGCAATAGATTAGATAATACTATTGAAATTATTAGCCAATTTGGAGGCGAAATTTTTTCAAACGAAGATGAATTACTAATTAATGGCTTAAATACTCTACATGGTGCTAAACTTTATTGTGGCTCTGATCATAGAATGACGATGTTAGCAGGCATTGCATCATTGCTTTCAGAACAAGAATCAGAATTAATAGATGTTGATGCAGTTAATGTATCTTATCCAAATTTTTGGAATGATTTTGAAAAAGTATGTATAAGTTAATCGTTAGGAAAAAATAATGCAAAAAATTATTGTTTTATCTGGGCCATCTGGCGTTGGTAAAGATACAGTTATTGAAACCATTATTAATAAAAATGATGATTTTACAGTACCCATCACTATGACATCTCGACCAAAAAGAAAGAATGAAAAAAATGGTCATGATTATTTCTTTGTCTCAAATGAAGAATTTGAATCATCTATAAAAAAAGATGATCTTATCGAATACTCTACCGTGTATAAATATTACTACGGATTGCCTAAATCAAGCATGCTAGAAGCAATAGCAACAGGCAAAAATATATTAGTTAGGTTAGATGTTAAAGGGTCTATAAATATAATGAAGCAGTATTCAAATTCTGTTTCAATTTTTGTTTCACCTGAAAACATGGATCAATTGTTTCAGCGTATTAGTTCGCGTAATCAGGAAAATCAACTAGAAATTAGCAGGAGAATGGATATTGCTATTCAAGAAATCGCTCAAGCTAATCTTTTTGATCATGTAGTTTTAAATGAAGACGCACAGTTAGATGCAACTGCAGAAATTATTATAGATTTAATTAAATATAACAAATAGATAATTCATTAGTTAGGGGTGAATATTGAATCAATATTCTTTATCAATTGAAGAAGTAAAACAGGTTGATGCAAATCAATTTAATGCAGTTGCTATCTACAAACAAATTCGAGCAGATTTTGAAACTCCCCTTTCTATATATTTAAAATTACAAGGAGGAGACTATTCCTATTTGTTAGAATCAGCTGAATTTGGTAGACAGGGCCGTTATTCTTTAATTGGGACAGACCCATATGAAGTATATATTGATGATGATAAATCAAATATTGATCCGTTAAAGTTTGTTGAACAAAAATTGCAGGATATTAAGGCTCCAGGTGCACAAGGGTTACCAAGTTTTTGTGGCGGAGCAGTTGGTTATTTGTCATTTGAGTACATATCAAATATTGAACCAAGAATTAAAAGTGAATTACCTGAAACTCTTGATGTGCCCAATTCTTTATTTATGTTCTCTGATTCTGTAGTTGTTTATGATCATCTATTACATAGTATTAAAATTGTTAGCCATGTTCGATTGAGTGGAGATCTAGAAAAGAATTATTCTTATGCAACAAAGAAGATTGAAGAAATGATTACTAAGATCACTAAACCATTAGATAGCTTACCCTATGAACCTATCTCAGGTAAAACTAATGAGCCTGTCTCATCAAATTGGCTACCAGATGACTATAAGAATGCCGTGAATGCTATTAAGAAATATATTGAAAAAGGAGACATTATTCAAGCAGTTTTATCACAGAGATTTAGCGTAGAAACAGGGGCACATCCTTTTGAAATTTATAGATCATTGAGAGCAATTAACCCATCACCTTATATGTACTTTATGAAATTTAAAGATACCCATGTCGTCGGTGCTTCCCCAGAGTTATTAGTTAAAATTGAAAATAATGTAATCGAAAATCATCCCATTGCAGGAACAAGACCGAGAGGCAAGGATACAAAAGAAGATTCAATGCTCGCTCATGAATTAAAAAATGATTCTAAAGAAATAGCCGAACATGTTATGTTATTAGATTTAGGTCGAAATGATATTGGCAGAGTGGCTAGTTCTGGAACAGTTGAAGTTACTCAGCAATTTGATGTCGAATATTTCTCTCATGTAATGCACTTAGTGTCTCATGTAAGAGGGGAGTTAGATAAAGAGCATACTCCTTATGATGCACTGCGTTCTTCATTTCCTGCAGGAACAGTTTCTGGAGCACCAAAAATTAGAGCAATAGAAATTATTCAAGAGCTAGAACCAGATAAACGAGGTCCATATGCTGGAGCTGTTGGATTTTTCAGCACTACTGGTGACATAGAAACATGTATAACAATTCGAACAATGATTATTCAAGATAGCACTGCATACATTCAGGCAGGTGGAGGAATTGTGTTTGATTCAGAACCTCAAAAAGAATTTGAAGAAACACAACACAAAGCCCAGGCATTAATTGCATCAATCAGAGATGCTGAAGCATATAATAATATTGATAAAATTGGCCAATTAGGTTATTAAGTGAATGACAATATGATACTTATTATTGATAATTATGACTCTTTTACTTATAACTTATTTCAGTATTTTTCTGAATTAAGCGATTTGTCTATTCAAGTGGTTAGAAATGATAACTTAACTATTGAACAGTGCTTGCAATTAAATCCTAAATACGTTGTCATATCTCCAGGTCCATGTACTCCTAATGAAGCAGGTATCAGCACGGAATTGATAAAAACAATTGCAGGCAAGATCCCTCTTTTAGGCGTATGCTTAGGACATCAATGTATTGGACAAGCATTTGGTGGGAAAATTGTGTCTGCGGGAGAAATTTTACATGGCAAGAAATCAATAATTCATCATGACGAGAAAGGTATTTTTAGTGACATACCTAAAGATTTTGCAGCGATTAGATATCATTCTTTAGTTATAGAAGAAAAAAGCTTACCAAATGAACTAGAAATTTCTGCACGTTCTGATTCAAATTTAATAATGGGCGTTAGAAATCAAGATTTGATGATTGAGGGTATTCAGTTTCATCCAGAATCGATAGCTACTGAATATGGTAAAAATATGATTGCAAATTTCCTTTCTTTTTATCAACATTAAATTTAGATATTGGAGTTCCTTATGCCTAATAATGTTTCAAATGGAATTAACATAATTATTAATGAGAAACGAGATCTTAATGAAGATGAGGCTTACAGCGCATTGAATGAAATCATGTTAGGACAGGCTATAGACGATGAAATCGCTAGTTTGCTTACTTGTTTAGCAGATAAAGGTGAGAGCGTATCAGAGATTAATGGTATGGCAAAAGTTATGCAAGAACAGTGTCTGAAGATTGGGCAAGTTGAGTTCCCTCTTTTAGATACATGTGGAACTGGTGGTGCGGAAATAAAAACATTTAATGTATCTACTGCTTCAGCTTTTGTAGCCTCTGCAGCAGGAGCTAATGTTGCTAAACATGGTAATCGAGCCATGACATCAAAATCTGGTTCAGCAGATTTTTTAGAAGCGCTTGGAGCAAAAATTGATTTAGACCCTAATGGGGTAAGTCAATGTCTTAAAAATACAGGGATTGGTTTTATGTTTGCTCAGAGCTTTCATCCGGCTATGAAATATGTTGCTCATATAAGAAAGTCATTGGGATTTAGAACAATATTTAATTTATTAGGACCTTTGACTAATCCTGCGCAAGCAAACTGTAGAATTCTTGGAACAGGCTCTATAGAACTTGCAGAAAAAATGGCGACTGCTTTGACAAAAATGGACATTCGGCATGGTTTAGTAGTAACTGGAGAAGAGGGTATAGATGAAATTTCCATTATGGGGAAGACTCATATTTTTGAAATAAAAAATCATGAACTAAGTTCATATTTTATTCATCCTTCTGATTTTGGACTTAACACATATGATATAAAAAAAGTTGCAAGCAAATCACCGAATGAAAATGCAGAAATTTTTAGAAATATCTTATCGGGAAATGGGCCAATCGAATATCTCGATTTTATATGTATAAATGCAGGCGCTGCTTTATACACTACAGGTCATGCAAGCTCTATTGCTCAAGGTATTGATATTGCAAAGACGGTTATAGGCAATGGAGATGTTGCCGCTAAGGTCGCTGCGTTTATTGATCATACTCAAAAAAATGTTTCAGGATAATGTATCGGATAAATGAATGATAAAAAAAACTGACACAATTTTAGATGACATAGTTCAACAAGTTAAAGATCATTTAAATGAAAAAAAGAAATCAATTTCAATTGATCAGATCATTTCTCTAGTGAATAGAGATTCTAGAACAGTTGTTAGTTTATCTGAAAGGATTATGCAGAAACCATCATTTGATTCACAAGTGGCAAAAATTGGTTTAATAGCTGAAATTAAAAGAGCATCTCCTTCAAAAGGTGTTTTTGATGAACATTTTGACGCATCTGAAGTGGCAGATGTTTATGCTGCAAATAGTGTTTCAGGAATTTCCATTCTCACTGAGCCCGATTATTTTTTGGGTAGTTTATCAGATCTAAAATTATGCTATAAAACCCTACTTGCTAATTATAAAAATGATAGGCCAGCAATTTTAAGAAAAGATTTTATTATAGATTCATTTCAAGTCTACGAATCATTTATTAATGGAGCAGATGCTTTTTTATTAATTTCAAAAATTTTAGATAAAAACCAAATGATAGAACTTATGAATCTTGGTAAAGAATTAGGTATTGAAGCACTAATTGAGGTACATAATAGGCAAGAATTACTACAAGCCTTAGACATAGGTGCTCAATTAATCGGAATTAATAATAGAAACTTGGACGATTTCTCGGAAAATTTAGAATTAACAGTTGAACTTTCAAAAGAGCTCCCTAATGATATTGTAGTAATTTCTGAATCTGGGATTAGAACAATCGCAGATGTACGTAAACTGTTAGATCATAATGTTGACGGCATTTTAGTTGGAGAAGCATTTATGTCTGGAGGCTTTGATCAAAATAAAGTATCAAAAAAAATCCGCTCCTTTATGATGGTGGAGTAATTTATAATGAAAATTAAAATTTGTGGGATTAAAGATGTTGCAACAGCAGAGTTCTGTAAAAAATCTGACGTAGATTTTGTCGGTTTAGTATTTACAGAATCCTCAAGAAAAATCAGTATAAAATCTGCTGTCAAAATTGTGAATTCATTAGGTCCTCCATTGCGCAATTTTAATTTGATTCCTGAATTGTCTCAAAATTCTTTTGTAGATGTCGAAGAATGGTTTCTTGAAAGTCATAAAATACTAGACTCTTATTTAAATATTAAAAAACCCCTTACTGTTGGTGTCTTCGCAAAAGAATCTATCGAAGAAATTAATAATATTATCAAAGCAACTGGCATAGATTTAGTGCAGTTATCTGGGGAGTATGATATTGAAGATGCACAAGCAATAGATTGTCAGACTTTGTTTTCTTTAGGGATTAATGATTATTCAGACTTTGGACAATATAAGAAAGAAATTCGATCCGGCTATGCGTTATCATTAATTTTTGATTCTGTCAGTTCCGATAGATTGGGAGGGACAGGAAAAGTATTTAATTGGAATATATTTAAAGACATTGATATTCAAATACCATTTATACTTGCAGGTGGTTTGAACATTGATAATGTAGAATTAGCAATAAGAGATTGCGCTCCTTGGGGCTTAGATGTTTCCAGTGGCGTAGAAATAAATGGTACTAAAGACCTAAATTTAATTGGTGAATTTGTTGATACAGTTAGGAGATTTAATGGTTAATAAATTCCCAGATCAAGAAGGAAGATTTGGTCAATATGGTGGTAAATTTGTGCCTGAAACTTTGATGCCTGCACTTGATGATCTAGAAAAAGAATTTCACTCTGCAATTAAAGATGAAGCGTTTAATAATGAACTCAGTCACTTATTAAATACTTACGTAGGTAGACCTACTCCCTTAACTTATGCACAAAATCTTTCTGACCACATAGGTTGTAAAATTTATTTGAAAAGAGAAGATCTTTGTCATACAGGTGCCCATAAAATCAATGCTGCTCTTGCTCAGGCGTTATTAGTAAAAAGAATGGGTAAAAAACGTATTGTAGCAGAAACTGGTGCAGGACAACATGGCGTTGCAACCGCAACAGCATGTGCTTTATTGGGCATCCAAGCAGTCATATATATGGGCGCTAAAGATTATGAAAGACAAAAAATTAATGTAGCACGAATGAAGTTGTTGGGTGCAAATGTCAAACAAGTAAATTCTGGTTCCATGACTCTCAAAGATGCTATTAATGAAGCAATAAGAGATTGGGTGACGAATGTTGATGACACACATTATTTAATTGGTAGCGTAGTTGGCCCACACCCTTATCCTGAAATGGTCAGGCATTTTCAATCAATTATTGGAAATGAAGTTAAAGAACAAATAAAAGAACAAGAAGGTAAATTACCTGATTATATCCTTGCTTGTGTGGGCGGAGGGTCCAATGCCATGGGTATTTTTTATCCTTTCATTAATGAAAAAAATACTCATTTAATAGGCATTGAGGCTGCTGGTGAAGGAATTGAAAAATCACATGCAGCCACTCTTTCTGCAGGAACCTTAGGTATTTTGCATGGAGCTAAGTCTTTGGTTTTACAAAATCAAGATGGTCAGATTCAAGAAGCACATTCTATTTCTGCAGGACTAGATTATCCTGGCGTTGGTCCAGAACATGCTTGGATGAAAGACACGAAACGTACAACTTATTTTAGTGTGACGGATGAACAAGCTTTGGCAGGAGTTGCGTTACTTGCTAACACTGAAGGGATTATTCCTGCTCTTGAAACAGCTCATGCAATTGGTTATTTAGAAGAATTATCAAAAAAAATAAAATCAGATTCTTTATTGATTTTAAATGTAAGTGGCCGTGGTGACAAAGATATGGATATCATTGCAGACCAATTTAATTTTTTTACTGATTGAATACATTTACTATGATAAAGTTTTCACTAAAAGAAATTGCTCTTGTTATTTTAAGTCTTTTTTTATATATGATTTCGTTAGTATTTTTAGTTATACCGATGGAAATCATATTCGAATTTTCTCCTAAGTTCAGTGGAGTTTTTTTGGGTATTGCATGGCAAATATCAGTCTTATTCTTTTTATATAAATATAGTGTTAGAAAAAACCTATCATATGGATTCTTTGGCCTTCGTTTTCCAAATTCTTGGAAACATTATTTTATAGCATGGGTTGGATCTTATTTTATCTTTATTTTGTATGGTTTATTTTTATACATTTTAGAATTTTTTGGCGTAACAAATGCTATTGAAAATTTTTCTGGTCAGGAGCTTCCTTTTAGTAAAAATGAGAATATTTATTTATTAATTCTCATCACTATATCTATAACTATTATTGCGCCTGTTGTTGAGGAGATTTTATTCAGAGGCTATTTATTTAAAGCTTTGCTTTCACATTTTCCGCTGCAAATATCAGCGTTAATTAGCGGGCTTAGTTTTTCACTTTTTCATTTACAGTTAACAGTCTTGGTTCCTTTTATGTTAGTTGGTTGGCTTTTTGCTAATACTAGGATAAGATCTGGATCACTGTTACCTTCTATATTTGCTCATGCAAGTATAAACAGTTTGAGCATGATTTATTTTTTTGCTTCTTAATTTTAGGAATAGATATGATGAATAGAATCGATATACTTTTCAAGGAAACTTTATTAAGTAACGAGACTGCACTCATACCCTTTATTCCTATAAACTGGCCGAAAGCTGAGCAAACAATACAAATTGTTGAAGAAGCATTTAATGCTGGAGCGCATGCAATTGAATTAGGAGTGCCTTTTAGTGACCCTTTAGCTGACGGGGCGACTAATCAATTAGCATATCAAGAAGCATTAAGTAATGGCGCAAACATGGAAGAACTATTTAGAATCGTCAATACTTTGAGACGTAAAGGTATAAATAAACCAATAATTGCGTTTAGTTATTTTAATCCTATTCATCATTATGGCTTGCAAAATTTTGTTAATAAATCCAAAGAAGTTGGATTGGATGGTGTAATTGTAGTAGATTTACCTCCTGAAGAATCAGAAATATTCACTAAATTATGCAAAAAAGATGACTTGCATCAAATTTTTTTACTTGCTCCTACGTCTACTAAAAAAAGAATTAAAAAAGTTACTGAACAAGCAGCAGGCTTTATTTATTGTGTGAGCGTATCTGGTACGACAGGTGTAAGAGAAAACTTTTCACAAGATTTAATCCATTTTGTTGATAATATTAAGCAACAAACTAAAGTTCCGATTGTGATAGGTTTTGGTATTTCTAGCAAAAAACATATTGAATTTGTGAGTAAAATTGCAAATGGTGCAGTAGTTGGGAGTGCTTTTGTGGAATCAATTCGGGCAAATCAAGCAGGAGAGCAATATGGAAAAATAACAGAATTTATACAAAATTTAGTTGAGGTGAATAATGAATAAATTTATCTTAATGATTAGAAAGAATGTGTTTTGATGTCAAAAATTTTATTAGGTATTAGAGGCGCTATAACAATTGATACAAATGATCCTGACAAGATTGTTGAGGGTGCACAAGAATTATTGTCTGATATTATTAAATTGAATAATATCGTAACTGATGACATTGTATCAATTTTCTTTAGCACAACTAAAGATTTAAATGCAGAATATCCTGCTGTTGCAGCAAGAAACATTGGGTTAGTGAATGTTGCTCTAATGTGCACCCATGAAATGGATGTACCAAATGGCTTAGAAAAATGTGTGCGCATACTACTACATGTAAACGCAGATCAAGGATACAATAATATAAAGCATGTTTATTTAAAAGGCGCAAAGAGTTTGCGTCCAGATTTAGCTGATTAAGTAATCTAAGGATACAAGTATGATAATAATAATGAGTAATGATTTTACTCCAGAAAACCTATCTGATATCAATAAACGACTTGATGACGGCGGTCTTCAAGGTAAACAAATAGAAGGAACTGAGAAGACTGTTATTGCAGTAGTTGGCGATGTATATCCTGAATTAAGAGATGAAATGTCTAGGATGCCTGGTGTCGCATCTGTTGTTAGAATATCTAAACCTTACAAATTATCTTCGAGGGAAACCAAACAGGAAAATACAGTAGTTGACTTACCATTCAATGTTTCAGTTGGCGGTAATCAATTTGTAGTTATGGCAGGGCCTTGCTCAATTGAAACCCGAGAACAATTCTTTGAAACTGCAGCTTCAGTCAAAGCTGCTGGCGCACATGTTTTAAGAGGAGGTGCTTTTAAACCTAGAAGTTCACCATATTCATTCCGTGGATTAGGTGAAGAGGGATTAAAACTTTTGTCTGAAGCCCGAGAAGAATTTAGCATGCCTGTTATAACTGAAGTGTTGTCAGTCAGAGATGTAGATTTAGTCGCTCAATATTCTGATATATTACAAATTGGTGCTAGGAACATGCAGAACTTTATCCTTCTAGATGAAGTTGGTAAAACAGGTAAGCCAGTTATGTTGAAAAGAGCCCTTTCAGGATCTATTGAAGAGTGGTTGCTAGCGTCAGAATATATTTTATCTCAAGACAATCCTAATTTAATTTTATGTGAAAGAGGCATTAGAACTTTTGAACGAGCTACAAGAAACACTCTTGACTTAAATGCTATTGCATTAGTTAAACAGCTTAGTCATTTACCGGTTATATCAGATCCTTCTCATGGCACTGGGTTATGGGATCTAGTTGAGCCTATGTCATTAGCTAGCATAGCAGTAGGTGCTGATGGACTAATGATAGAAGTTCATCCAAATCCTGAACTTGCATTATCAGATGGGCCACAATCTCTCAAACCTGATACATTTAAAGATCTTATGAATGTAGCTTCTAATTTGGCTAAAGTAGTGGGTAAACCGATGGCTGAATTGCCAAGTTAATATTAGTTTCTAGAAATTTATGAAAGGTCGTTGTGTTGCTTGAAGAAAACCAAGCAGACTTTATTAATACATTAAAACAAGCACGTAACAATGAAATTGATTTCGAAGTTAACCTTGAAGTATTTAGTGGACCTTTAAACCTCC